>Ga0155548_108_pt1 | contig 18357 bp, 19 predicted proteins | sample RifCSPhighO2_12_FD_107205 | JGI IMG/M metagenome (GOLD analysis project Ga0155548, IMG submission 107205) | Sphingopyxis sp. RIFCSPHIGHO2_12_FULL_65_19
CGATCAAGCTCGGCAAGCCGTGGCTGGCGTTCGACCTGCCCGCGGGCGGCAAGCGCCTGCTGCAAAAGGCCGATGGCTATGTCGCGACGATCAAGTCGGGCGAGGTGACCTTTCGCAATGGCGCGATGCAGGGACCGACCCCCGGCGGCGTGATTCGCGGCCCGCAGCGCGTCGAAATGGCGATGGCAGCGGAATAGTCGGATGTTCGACGGCGCCGGGTTGCTCCGCATTGCCTATGTCGCGAACATATTGATCCTCGTTCCCGTCTGCTGGGGGATGTTTCTCGGCAGCGGGGCCGCGAGCGTGTTCGAGGGCAAAGTCGATGAATCGGCGGGGCTGCGCCTGCTCGTCGGCAGCTTGTGGTTCGCGATCCTTGCGTGCAGCGTCGCGGGGCTGGTGATGCCAAAGCTGTTCGCGCCGCTGCTGGTGGTGCAGATCATCTACAAAAGCATGTGGCTGCTCGCCTTTGTTGCGCCGCTCGTGGCGGCGGGGCGTGGCGGCGACGTGCCGTGGGGCATTTCGGCCAGCTTCATTCTAATCGTCGCGACCTATCCGTTTTTGCTCTGGAAATCGGGCGCGCTCTCCGCCGCCTGATCGGTAACCCAAGGATGATGACATGAAAGCCATGCAATTGCGCGCGCCGGCGTCGCTCGACAATCTGGTGCCGACCGACCCGCCCGACCCCGGCGATCCGGGGCCGGGCGAGATCCGGGTGCGGCTGGCCGCGTCATCGCTCAACTTCCACGACTATGCCGTCGTCGTCGGGATGATCCCCGCCGCCGGTGGGCGCATCCCGATGTCCGATGGTGCCGGGACGGTCGAAGCGGTGGGCGCGGGGGTTACCCAGTTCAAACCCGGTGATACGGTGGTGTCGATCTTCTTCCCCGACTGGATCGACGGCGCACCGCCCGCGACGGCGTTTCGCGGCGTACCGGGCGACGGCATCGATGGCTATGCGCGTGAGGCCGTGGTGACGCCGCAGCATTGGTTCACGCGCGTTCCCCAGGGCTATTCGGCCGCAGAGGCCGCGACGCTGACCTGCGCCGGACTGACGGCGTGGCGCGCCTTGTTCGTCGATGGCTCAACCCAGCCGGGATCGACGGTGCTGGTCCAGGGCAGCGGCGGCGTGTCGGTGTTCGCGCTGCAATTCGCCAAGGCCGCGGGTGCGCGGGTGATCGCGACCAGCTCGTCCGATGCCAAGCTCGAACGGCTGAAGGCGCTCGGCGCCGACGAGACGATCAATTACAAGGATGTGCCCGCATGGGGCGCAAAGGCGCTCGAACTGACCGGCGGGGCCGGGGTCGATACCGTGGTCGAGATTGGCGGCGCCGGGACGCTCGACCAGTCGATGATCGCGACCCGCGTCGGCGGCCATGTCGCGCTGATCGGCGTTCTCACGGGATTTGCAGGGCCGGTGCAGACGGGGTTGCTGATGGCGAAGAATTTGCGGGTGCAGGGGCTGACGGTGGGCAGCCGCGCGCAGCAGCTCGACATGATCGCGGGGATCGAAGCGAACGGCATCCGCCCGGTGATTAGCGACCATTTTCCGCTCGACCGCCTCGCCGATGCGTTCCGGCATCAGGCCGCGAATGGGCATTTCGGCAAGATCGTCGTCGATATTTAACGGGCCAGCAAATCGGCGGGCAGCGTCGGTTCGCTGACCAGTTTCTCCATCCGCTGCCACAGGACGTCGCGGCCGGGTTTGCCGCGTTCGACATGCGCCCGGACCATCGCTTCGCCCAGGCCATAGTTGATCACATAGCTGCGATACTGGTCGGTGAAGCTGATCGACTGTTCGGCACGCTCGCGCGAGACGAGCAGATATTTCTGGGTCAACGCGACCGCCGCGGCCCGGTCGATCTCGCCGTCCAGATATTGCTGCGCGATCGTCAGCCGCGCACCCGACGCGCGCTTGATCGCCGCGAGCAGCTGCCAGTAACGGTCGTCCGCGGGCACCGCGATCTCGGCGATCGGCATCAATATGTCGCGTTCGGTGTCTGCCTTGCTGCTGCCGGGAAAGGCCAGGTCGATACCGTAATTGGCGCTGCCCTCGGCGATCAGGCTCTGCGGGCTGTAGAGCGGATAGACGCTGAACTCGCGCCACCCGCGTTCTTTCACCAACTTCTCTTCGAGCTTCATGTTGAGCAAATGATGCCCCGGATAACCTTCGTGGCAGCCAAGGTCGAGCGCGCGCGACAGGCGGATCGGCAGGTCAGTGTTGACCTGGATCAGGCTGTGATAGCCGCCCTGGTAATAATTATAGCCGCTCCAGCTCTTGCCGGTCACGAACTCCAGGCGAAAGCTTTCGCCGTCCGGCATCGGAATATGCGCCATGCTCCGCCCGCGGCACCGCGCGATCGCGGCATCGAACGTCTTTTGCAGGCGGCCCTTGGGGATGGTGAAGGCGTCGAGATAGGTCTCGACGCGGTCGGCAAGCGCACCTTCGCCGGGCACCAGCGCCGCGATCTTCGCGAGTTCGCCATCATAGCTGGCAAGCGGCTTCAGCCGCGGCCGCACCCCGAACAGTCGCTCAGCCTCGTCGGCAAAGGCGAAGCGCGTGCCCTGCATCATCATCAACCGCGTTTCGGCGGCGCGCAGCTGGGCGCGCAGGAACGCCGCGCGCCGACGTTCGAGCGGATCGGAAATGCGCCGCGCCGCGACATCGACCTGTGCCATCAGCGCGCGCGTCGCGGACAGCAGCGCGGGTTTGTCGCGCGGCGCCGCTTCGGCGGCCGTCTTCAATTCGGGCGGGCCGTAATAGGCGTCGATATAGCCCGCCTCATGCGTCCCGATTTCGAGTGTCAGGCGCAGATAGCTCGCCGCAATCTCGTCGATCGCCTGCGTCGCGGCGGTGCGGCGTACCTCGACCGTGGCGATCCCCGGCTTGGCGGGCGCGGTTGTTTCGCTTGCGGCGCAGCCCGACAGGGCGACAATCAGCGACAGGGTAAAGAAAGGGCGCATCAATCCTCCGTAGCGCGCTGTTCGGACGTGTCGCGGACATCGCCGTCGGCGGTGATTTCGGCGTTGGATTCGCTTTCGACCGCGCCGTGCAACGGGTGCAGCGGAGCGAAGCGCAGCACCGCAAAGCCGGTGAGCGCGGCGAGAAGCGACCCCATCAGGATACCGATTTTCGCCTCCTCGATCAGCAGCGCGTCGCCCGGAAAGGCCAGGCCCCCGATGAACAGGCTCATCGTGAAACCGATGCCGCACAGCATCGCGACGCCATAGACCTGCAGCCAGGTCGCGCCGCGCAGCCTGCCCGCAACGCCCAGCTTGACCGCCAGCCACACGCTGCCGAAAATGCCGATCTGCTTGCCGATGAACAGCCCCGCCGCGATACCCAGAGGCAACGGCGCGAACAGCTGGTCGGCCGAAAGCCCGCGGACATCGACCCCGGCGTTGGCAAAGCCGAACAGCGGCACGATGGCAAAGGCGACCCACGGATGGAGACCATGCTCCAGCCGGTGCAGCGGCGATGTTGCGCTGTCGGGCGTGCCCGGCGTGCGCTCGAACGGGATGGTCATCGCGGCCAGCACCCCGGCGATGGTTGCGTGGACGCCCGACAACAGCATCGCGTACCACAGGAAAGCGAACAGCAGCAGATACAGCGGCAGGTTCTTCACCCCGCCGCGGTTGCACGCAAACATGATGCCCAGGATCGCGGCGGCGGCGGCGAGCGCGACGAGGTTTATCTTGGCCGTATAGAAAAGCGCGATGATCGCGACCGCCCCCATATCGTCGACGATCGCGACGGTGACGAGGAACAGCTTCAGCGACGTCGGCGCACGCGTGCCGAGCAGCGCCAGCACACCCATGGCAAAGGCGATATCGGTCGCCGCGGGAATGGCCCACCCCTGGGCCAGTCCAGGCGTGCTGCCGGCAAAGCCGATGTAGATCGCCGCGGGCACGGCCATCCCCGCCGCGGCCGCGATGAACGGCAGCCGCCGGCGGTCCCAGCTCGCGAGCCGCCCGTCGACGAACTCGCGCTTGATCTCCAGCCCGACGAGCAGGAAGAAAATCGCCATCAACCCGTCGTTGATCCACAGATGGACCGTCATCGGCCCCAGCTTGTCGGTGAGGACGGGACCGGTCACGGCGTGAATCGCATGCTCATAGGTCTCGGCGAGCGGTGAATTGGCGACAATCATCGCCAAAATGGCGGCGAAAATCAGCAGCATGCCGCCCGCGCTTTCGCTCGCCAAAAAGGCGCGTAGCGCCGAAGGGGGCGGAAAATCGCGGTTCATGGGTAACATGGTTCCTTGGTTCGTTCCGGGACGCACGGGTTCACTAACGGCAGCAGCGCCGCTTTACAAATTCAGCTCGCCCATTAGCATTCTTGGCGTGGGTGACGTCACGTCGCCGGTGGGGGCGCGCTAGCAGGGTGGATCTGTCGATCGCATGGCTGGAATGGCTGGTGTTCGGCGCTGGTCACGAACTGATGCTGTTCGCATCGGTCGGTATCTTGCTCATGGGCCTTGATGATCTGCTGTTCGACGCTTTGTGGTTGGCGACCCGCCGCCCTGACCGCCCCCATCCTGTCGATGCGCCGCCGCTTGGCGGTCGGTTCGCGGTTTTCATACCGGCGTGGGACGAGGCCGGGGTGCTGCCCGCGATGCTGCGCCGGACGCTCGCGGCGTGGGACGGCGAGGACGTCCGCCTCTATGTCGGTTGTTATCCCAACGATGCGGCAACGCTTTTTGCCGTGTCGCCGCTGATCGCCCGCGACCGCCGGTTGCGGCTGGTGATCGGGGGACGCGAAGGGCCGACGACCAAGGGCGACAATCTCAACCGGCTATGGGCGGCGCTTGGCGAGGATGAACGCGCGGAAGGCATGCGCTTCGCGGCCGTCGTTCTTCACGATGCCGAAGACCATGTTCATCCGCACGAACTGGCGCTGTATCGAACCTATCTGGGCGCGAATGCCATGGTGCAGATCCCCGTCGTGCCGTCGATCGAGCGTGGCGCGCGCTGGATCGGCGGCCATTATGGCGACGAATTTGCCGAAGCGCATGGCAAGGAATTGGTCGTCCGCTCGCGGCTCGGAATGCCGCTTCCGTCGGCGGGCGTCGGCTGCGCGCTGGCGCGTTCGACGCTGGCCCTGTTGGCGATCGAGCGCGGCGGCGAGCCCTTTCGCTCCGACAGCCTGACCGAGGATTATGAGGTCGGAATGGTGATCGGCGCCTACGGCCTCGACGCCCGCTTCGTGGAAGCAACCGGCCCGGCGGGCGACCGCATCGTGTCGCGTGGCGCCTTTCCCGGCGGGGTCGATGCCGCGGTGAAGCAAAAGGCCCGCTGGGTCGCCGGGATCGCGCTGGCGGGTTGGGATCACCTCGGCTGGCCGGGATCGCGCCGCGGCGGCGACCTGACTGCTGGCCGCGCCTGGCTCGCGCGCTGGATGCTCTGGCGTGATCGCCGCGCGCTGCTCGCGGCGCTCGTCCTGCTCGCTGCTTATGCTGGGCTCCTCGTCACGGCGATCGGCTGGGCGGGACAGGTGCTGCTCGGCTGGACCGCGCCGCCGCTCGGCGACGGCATGACGTTGCTGCTGGCGTTCAACGCCATGTTGCTCGGCTGGCGCATGGCGCTGCGCATCCACTTTACCGCACGCTGGTATGGCTGGCGCGAAGCCGCCTTCGCGGTGCCGCGCGCCTTTGTCGCCAATGTGATCGCGATGCTCGCCGCGCGCCGCGCCGTCATGCTGTATTGGCGGATGCTGCGGTCGGGCGAGGTCGTCTGGGACAAGACCGAGCATCTGGACCATGAAGGCGCGCCGGGCGACGCCTTTGCGCGGACCGTGGCGCGATGATGGCGCGTCGCGCCAACGCGCGCCGCGATGCGCCGGCGCTCCGTTTCCTGCTCCTGTGTGTCGGCGGCTGGATCATCCTGCGTATCATCATGCTGTGGACCCCCGCCATGTCGGTCGCTCCCGATGCGGACACCGCGCCGTGGGTGGCGCCTTCCCCTTTCGCGGTCAGCAATGCCGACCCCTTTAGTCGGGCGCAGGCCCGCACATCATTGCCGCGGGCAGCGGCATCACGGCCCGCTGCGGCTTCATTGCTGTCACTGCCAACTGCCGACCCGCCCGGTGCCGATGGTGGCGTCGCGGTCGCAGACCGTCCTGGCGCCGACCGCCATAGCCTTCGCCTTGCGTTGATGGCGCGGCTGTTCCCGTCCGCGGTGGGCGACGGCCGGCGCTCGGCTGTCGGAAACGGCGGCGTGCTGTTCCCGCCCATCCCCGCCGCGCGCGCCGCGCCGGGGCAGGGCAGGCCCTTCTGGATACGCCAGCCGCTGTCCAGCTGGTCTCTCGGCAGCTGGCTCTATTTGCGCGACGGTTCGGGAAAAGCCCCCGGCGCCATCGGCGAAGCCAGCCAGCTTGGGGGCAGTCAGGCAGGCCTCCGTCTTGCTTATGGCTTTGGGGAGACGGGACGGCTGCGCGCCTATGGCCGGGCGACGATCGCGATCGAGCGGCCGGCACAGCGCGAGGTCGCATTGGGCGTCGCCTTTGCCCCGCTGGCCCGTGTGCCGATCGACCTCGCGATCGAACAGCGCGTCGCGGCGGGGAGAGAGGGGCGCACCGCGCTTGCCGTCATGGCGAGCGGCGGCGTGTCCGAGGTTGCGCTGCCCATCGGCTTCCGACTCGACGCCTATGCCCAGGCGGGCGTTGTCGGCACCCGGCGGCGCGACGGTTTTGCCGATGGTGCGATCATCGTCGACCGCCGTCTTGGCCGCGACGAAACGTCCGCGCTGCGGCTCGGTGCCCTGGCCGCGGGGGCGGTGCAGCCGGGCGCGTCGCGCGTCGATGTCGGTCCGCGGCTGACGCTCCGCCTTCCGCAAGTCGGCGAGGGAAGCCGGATCGCGCTCGACTGGCGCCAGCGTATCGCGGGCGATGCCCACCCCGAAAGCGGCGTTGCGCTGACCCTCGCCGCGGACTTCTGACCTCGCGCGAAATAACCCGCGACAGCCGATTCCCCGCTCCGTAAAAATCGTCTAGGGTCCTCGGAATCGGCGCTCTCCCGGCGTCGTCGGTACGCATTCGGGGCCTATGGATCTTTACCTTCCAGTCGCCAATCTGTCGGTCAACGCGCTGGTCATCATCCTGCTGGGTGGCGGGGTCGGCTTCCTGTCGGGCATGTTCGGCGTCGGGGGGGGCTTTCTGACCACCCCGCTGCTGATCTTTTACGGCATTCCGCCCACGGTCGCTGCGGCATCGGCAGCGACGCAGGTGACGGGCGCCAGCGTGTCGGGGGCGCTGGCGCATCTCGAACGCGGCGGGGTCGACCTGCGCATGGGGGCGGTGCTCGTCGTCGGCGGCCTCCTGGGTTCGTTGATCGGCGCCGGGCTTTTCGAGCTGCTGACCGCCTGGGGACAGATCGATACGGTGATCAACATCCTCTATGTGGTGCTGCTGGGATCGGTCGGCGGCATCATGGCGCGCGAGGCCCTCGGCGCGCTCCGCAACATGCGCGCAGGACTGCCTGCGCCGGCGCGGAAGCGGCGCCACCATCCGATGGTTGCCAACCTGCCGCTGCGCTGGCGCTTCTATCGCTCCGGGCTTTATATTTCGCCGCTCGCGCCGCTGATCCTGGGTATGGTGGTCGGCATATTGACGATGCTGCTCGGCGTCGGCGGCGGCTTTGTCATGGTGCCCGCGATGATCTTCCTGCTTGGTATGGGGACGCAGGTCGTGGTCGGCACTTCGCTGTTCCAGATCCTGTTCGTGACGATCGCGACGACGATGGTCCACGCGTTGACGACCGGCGCGGTCGATATTGTGCTCGCGGGGCTGCTGCTGCTCGGCAGCGTGACCGGCGCCCAGATTGGCGCGCGCTTCGCGCAAAAGGTGAAGCCCGAATATCTGCGCATGGCACTGGCGGTGATCGTCCTGCTCGTTGCAGCGCGGATGGCGGTCGACCTTTTCATCCGCCCCGACGAAATCTACACGGTCCAATGACCCGCCTGTGCGCCCTGATCCTGTGGCTTGCTGTGGTCCTGTTTCCCGCGACCGCCGTGCAGGCCGCCGACCCGCGGCTGGTGCCCGACGTGTCGAGCCGCGCGATCGACATCCAATACAGCTTCACGGGCGAGGAATTGCTGCTGTTCGGCGCGATCCTTTATCCGGGCCAACGCCTGCCCGACGACCGCGCCGACATTGTCGTTGTGCTGAAGGGGCCAGTGCGACCGATCATCCTGCGCGAGAAGCGTCGTGTCGCGGGCATCTGGGTCAATGCCAGCAGCATTCGGCTGCGCACCTCGCCCGGTTTCTACGCGATCGGATCGTCGCGGCCGGTCGACAAGCTGGTCGATGAGCGGACGGCGGCGATTTTCGAGCTTGGCCTTGCCAACCTGTCGATGTCGCCAAGCGGCTTTTCCGAGGCGAAGAAGCTCGAACGTTTCGAGGCTGGTCTCAGCGACCTTTATCGGCGGATGGGACTATTCTATGAAAATCCGGCGGCGGTCGAAATCACGGAGGGGGTGCTTTATCGGGCACGTATTCCCGTGCCGGCGCGCGTTCCGGTCGGCACCTATCGCGCCGAAACCTATCTGATCAGCCGCGGCCGGGTGCTTGCGGTGGCGTCGCGCGATGTCCAGATCCGCAAGGCGGGTTTTGAACGGTTCGTCGCGCTCGCGGCGCAGCGCCACGGTTTTCTCTATGGCCTGTCCGCCGTGCTGCTGTCGCTTATCCTCGGTTATGCCGCGTCGGCGATCTTCCGCCGCCGCTGACCCGCGCGAACGACCTTAAGTTCACAGCCTATTTACCCTCGTCTGCGATAGCGATGCGCGGGACCATATAAAAAGGCGGGGACGAGTTGATGGACATGCAAGGTGGCTTCACGGCCGGTGATTCGACGGCGGCACAACATGTGCGCCTGGCCGGCGGCGGCGTGGCGGCGCCGGTCGCACCGGCGATCAACCATCATCGCGACGACCTGATGATCGGCGAAGTGATCGATATTTCGGGATCAGCCTCGCGCATCCTGCTCGACGCGGCGACCATCGCCAAATTGGCATCGTCCGCCGACGCCGCGGTCGCCATGGCGGGCCAGGTCGGCGCGCAGGTCAAGGTCCGCGTCGGCAATGTCTGGCTGATCGCCAGCATCCGCGACCAGCAATTGCACGAACGCGGCGAAGGGCTGATCGTCGCCACCATCGACTTCCTGGGCGAAGGCGAAGAGGAAAAGATCACCGGCCGCATCCATAATTTCCGCCGCGGCGTCACGCGTTACCCGATCCCCGGTAGCCAGGTCTTTGCAGCGACCAGCGCCGACCTGAAGCAGATATACGCCGCCGACGAACGCGCGCATGTCGAGGTCGGCACGGTCTATCCGACCAAGGATATTCGCGGCTCGCTCTACATCGACGCGATGCTGGGCAAGCATTTCGCGCTGCTGGGATCGACCGGCACGGGCAAGTCGACCAGCGCCGCGTTGATCCTGCACAAGATTTGCGAGATGGCGCCGCAGGGCCATATCCTGATGATCGACCCGCACGGCGAATATTCGGCGGCGTTCAAGGGGATCGGCGCGCTGTTCGACGTCGACAATCTCGCCATGCCCTATTGGCTGATGAATTTTGAAGAACATTGCGAAGTGTTCGTCACCAGCGAAGGCCGCGACCGGCAGAGCGATTGCGACGTGCTCGCCAAATGCCTTCTCCAGGCACGCCAGAAGAGCCGACTGGCCGAAGGCATGACCAAGCTCACGGTCGATTCGCCTATCCCCTATCTCTTGTCGGACCTGCTCAGCATCCTGACGAACGAGATGGGCAAGCTCGACAAGGCGACGTCGTCCGCCCCGTTCATGCGCATCAAGGGCAAGATCGAGGAAATGCGCGCCGATCCGCGCTATAATTTCATGTTTTCCGGGATGCTCGTCGCCGACACGATGGCGAATTTCATCGGCAAGATTTTCCGCCTGCCGTCGGACGGCCGCCCGATCTCGATCATCGACGTGTCGGGGGTTCCCAGCGACATCACCAGCGTCGTGGTCGCGGTGCTGTCGCGCCTGACCTTCGACTATGCGATCTGGTCGCGTGGCGAGCCGCAGCGCCCCATCCTGCTCGTCTGCGAGGAAGCGCATCGCTATATCCCCGCCAAGGACATCGGTCAGGGGCAGGCGGTCCGCAAGGTGCTCGAACGCATTGCGAAGGAAGGCCGTAAATATGGCGTGTCGCTGGGCCTGATTACCCAGCGCCCGTCCGATCTGGCCGAAGGCGTGCTGTCGCAGTGCGGCACGATCATATCGATGCGCCTGAACAACGAGCGCGACCAGCATTTCGTGAAAGCCGCAATGCCCGAAGGCGCGCGCGGCTTCATCGATTCGATCCCCGCGTTGCGCAACCGCGAATGCATCGTCTGCGGCGAGGGGGTTTCAATTCCGATCCGCGTCTATCTCGACACGCTCGAAGAAGATAAGCGGCCGGCGTCGAGCGATCCGCTCTTCTCCAAACTGTGGCGCGAAACCGGCGGCGAGGCTGAAATCCTCGAACGCGTCGTCAAGCGCTGGCGCAGCCAGGGGCGGTAAGTCCCCCGTCACCCCGGCCTTCGCCGGGATGACGATCGTGGAGTCCTGGCCCCAGGGTCAGGACCCTAGGTTTTAGGCGGCGCCCACAACTCGATCGGGTTGCCTTCGGGGTCGTGGACCCGCGCGAAGCGCCCGATCGCGGGATCGTCCCATTCGTCCTTGGTGATGATTGCGTCGCCCGCCTCGCGAAACGGGGCGAGCACAGCGTCGAGGTCGTCGACGCGCAGGTTGATCATGAACTGGCGGTCGGCGGCGAAATAATCGGTGTCGTTCTTGAATGCGCTGAAGACCAGTGGGCCTGCGGCGACGTTCCACACCCATTCGTTCACCGGACCGCTATCGTCGGCGTTGCAACCGGCGCCGATCCCCAGCCGTTCGCGATACCAGGCGTTGAGCGCCTCCGGATCGCGCGCCCGAAAAAACAGCCCGCCGATGCCTTTTACATGTCCCATGATGGCCTCCCGTCGTGATGCGGGCAGCCTAGGCCGATCGGGTCAGCGTTTCCACTCTCCGCTGCCGCGAAATTCTTCGCGCACCTGGCCCGACTGGTTGAGCCGCGGATCGGTGTAGGTTGGCGCAGCGGGCGCGGGCGCGGGTAGCGGCGCCACGGGTGCAGCGGGCGCCATCGCACCCGGCAGGGGCGCAGCAGCCACATCGGGCAACGGAACGGCAGGGCCCGCGAGCATCGGTGCCGGACCCGCGCCGGGCGGAAGGCCCTGACCTTTCAGGATCGCCAATTGCTGCGCCAGCGGCAGATAGGGGCCGGGAACGGGTTCGCGTCCGGGGTAGGGCGCGCGGAATGCATCGGGCATCCCCCAGCGTCCGCGCCAGCGATGAAAAATATGGGCGCCGACGATGTTGGTCATCACCAGGCTTTTGCCCCAGCGCGGCCAGATCGCCTGTGTGTGATAATGCGTCGCCAGCCCGACCTTGGGGAAAACCGCGCCGCCGAGCGCGGCCGATGCGATGCGGCTGGCCCGCAGCCAGTTCGGTTTCGACGGGGCGCGGGCCATTGCGCCATCGCAGCTGAAGGTAAACTGGCAAACGCCCGCGCGCTGCGATCCCTGAAAGACGACGCCGCACACGGTGTTGGGAAAGCTTGGGTGACGCACACGGTTGATCACCGTTTGCGCCACGCCGCGCATCCCGTCGTCGGTTTCCGACGCGGCTTCGTAGTAGATGGCGGCGGTCAGGCAATAATGCGCCCGCTCGCGATCGAGCGCAGTAACCCCCCGAAACACATAGGGTTTGGCGGGCGGGCCGACAAAAGCCTCGTCGCGCAGCAGCGCGGGATCGGCGGGGGGCAGCGCGGCCGCATCGCCATAACCGACGCTGTTGGGGTTGGGCAGGGTGGGGTCGATCTTCAACGCCGCTTCATAATCGTCGGCATTCATAATCGCCCAGCGTGCCGGGTCGTAGGCGCGGAAATTCAGCGGCACCGAAACGCTATAAGGCCCCAGGAAGGCGGGCGCGCGAAATTGTCCACTCGTCAGCAGGAAGGCAAGGCAGGCGACCGTGACCACGGCCATGATCGCGGCCCAGAAGGCGCGCCCCGGCCCCACCGGCTTTTCGGGCGCCGGGTCGCGCCAGGTCGATCGGGCGCTGAGGTTCAATTCGGGCTTCATGCGTATGTCAAATTCCGTCGCCTCCGCCGTGCGTGATTCGCGCGGGCGGCATGAGACCTTTCTTATACGCTGAAACGCCAACAAAATGTTTCATGTTCGACGGGTCGTTTCGGCCGAAGCAGCGTTAGCCGTCTGTTGAGGGGGACATGCTAGACCCGCGCCATGAGCCGTACTGCAATCCCCTCCTATCGGCGCAGCGCGCGGACCGACTGGCGAATGTGGCTGCTGCTCGGCTTTGGCCTGGTCTTTTTCTGGGCCGGATCGACGGTCGATCCGGCCGAAAATTGCAGCGATGATGGCCGCGAATGCGCGCCCTGGCTGGTCCCGCTTGCGCAGGGCTTCGGCGCGCTCGTCGCCCTCGGTGCCGCGCTCAACATGCTCGCCAATCCGAACCGCGGCAGCTTGCTAGACCCGGAAACGGGCGATCTCGTCTGGTGGCAAGGCAGGATCGGGAACAGCGGCGGCGACGAAGGGCGCATCCATCCGTCGCGTATCGGCAAGCTGCGCATCGTCCGTCAGGACGAAAGCGCGGATGCGGTGCATTTGTACGACCGCGAAGGGAATCGGCTGTTCTGGTTCAGCGAGGAGGTGATCCCCTGGCCCCACGATCGCTGGGCAGCGCAGCTGGCGGCGCACTGGCCGCACATCGAGATCGAACGAATCGACTAGGCGATGCTGGCGTCCGACGGCGCCTTGAGCGGCGGATTTGCGAAATATTTCGGCATGCCGCGATGGGTGCGATAATCGTCGATGCGCCGGGCATAATGGCCGGGCAGGTCGAAATTCGACCGATGCTTTCCCGTCCGTCCGGACCGGACCGCGGCGATCAGCGCCATCTGGTGATGATAGAAAAGCTCGTTCATATCCACGGTATATTCCTTTGGTCTGCGCGAGCATGGTCCTGCCGAACCGATGGTCCGGCGGACGCCCGAAGGCGCCCGCCGGGTCCGGATCATGCAGTCTGGAGATTGACCGCCGAGGTCTTTCCGCGCTGGTCGGTTTCCAGTTCATAGGAAACGCGTTGTTCCTTGTTGAGCGTGGACATTCCGGCGCGCTCGACGGCGCTGATGTGGACGAAGCTGTCGCCCGAGCCATCTTCGTTGGCGATGAAGCCATAACCCTTGTCGCTGTTGAAGAATTTTACGGTGCCGATCGGCATGGGTGTTTCCTTTCACGAAAACAGGAATATCCACCGGCAAAAGCACCGGCAGAGCTGGTAGCGTGTGAAGGGAAGTATCCGCCGGTCGGCATCAAAATTCCGTCGCAGGCGACGTTAGCGAAATTACATTGGCGTTATTTTGTGGAAAAGTCAAGTTTTTTCCCGATTTTTGGGAATTTCATGTGCTTTCTAGCCAAATTATTGGGCGACTCTGTGGTTGCGAACAGGGGTCGAGGCAAGGCGACGGCTTATCGTATCTCGACGGTCAGATGTTCGATCCCGTGCAGCGGGGCGACGCGCTGGCAAATGGTTTCACGGGTCGCGCCGACGGCGCTGATGATGGCCGAATGGGCCGCCGGTCCGACGCGCCAGACATGAAGGTCGGTGATCCGGGTGTCGCCGGGCCCCTCGACCAGTTCGCGGATCTTTGCCTCGAGCGCCGCGTCGGTCGCATCGAGCAGGACCGCGCCGGTTTCGCGCATCAACGAAACCGCCCACGCCGCGATCACGATCGACCCGACGATCCCCATCGCCGGATCGAGCCACACCCAGCCGAGATAGCGGCCGCCGAGCAGCGCGGCGATCGCGAGGACCGAGGTCAGCGCGTCGGCGACGACATGCAGATAGGCTGAGCGGAGATTGTTGTCGCGTTCGTGGTGATGGTCATGCGCATGCGCTTCGCCATGGTGGTGGTGATCATGTCCGTGGTCGTGCCCGTGGCCGAGCAGCAGCGCGCTGACGATATTCACGCCCAGCCCGACCACGGCGATGATTGTCGCTTCGGTAAAGGCGACGGGCCGCGGGTCGAGCAGGCGCGTCACCGATTCCAATGCGATGCCCAGCGCGACGATGCCGAGCACGAGCGCCGAGGCGAAGCCCGCCAGGTCGCCGACCTTGCCGGTGCCGAAGCTGTAACGGCGTCCATGGGCGTGGCGCTTTGCATAAGCATAAGCCACCGCAGCGATGCCAAGCGCCCCGGCATGGGTTGCCATGTGAAAACCATCGGCGAGCAGCGCCATCGAATTGAACGCGATCCCGGCCGCAATTTCCCCGACCATCATCACCGCGGTCAACGCGACGACCCACAAAGTGCGGCGCGCATTCTCGTCGTGGCGCTTGCCCAGAAAGACATGATCGTGCGTCAGGGCGTCGGGTCGGTGGTCGAAGGCCATCGCCGATGCCTATCCGATGGCAAGCGAATGGCAAGGGGGCAGCGTGGCCCGGTGGCCGCCCGCGGCACCCTTGTCCGCATTCCCCCTTGCCGACTCACCCGCCAAAGCCTATATGCGCCCTACTTCTTGACATGGTTAGCCAGTTGGGACGTCGGGGCCGCGGGCCGCGGCGGCTATACCCACATGCTTTCCGGTCATCCGAAACGGGAATTTTCATTGGCCGATCTCGACGTCCTGAATGCGATCATTGCGCCCGAAGCCGAAGCGATGGGCCTGGCGCTCGTGCGCGTCGCCTTTTTCGGCGGCGAGAGCGATCCGACGTTGCAGGTGATGGCCGAACGCCCCGAGACGCGCCAGCTGACGATCGACGATTGCGCCGACCTGTCGCGCCGTATTTCGGAAAAGCTCGATGCTCTGGAAGAGGCGGGCAAGGACCCGATCGATCAGGCCTATCGTCTGGAAGTCTCGTCGCCCGGCATCGACCGGCCGCTGACGCGTCCGGCCGACTTCGCCGACTGGGCGGGGCATGAGGCGAAAATCGCGCTGAAGGAAAAGCGCGACGGGCGTCAGCGCTTCAACGGCGAGCTGGTCGGTATCGACGGCGATGTCGTCACGATTTCGGATAAAGAGGGTGTGGAACACAAGCTGCCGTTCGACGCGATCGACACGGCCAAGCTCGTTCTCACCGACAAATTGATTGCCGCAACCGTCCCGCTCTCGATCGAGGGTGCCGACGAAATGGAAGAAGAAGGACAGGACTGATGGCCACTGCCATTTCCGCCAACAAGGCCGAGCTGCTCGCGATTGCCAACAGCGTCGCCAGCGAGAAGATGATCGACAAGGGCATCGTCATCGAGGCCATCGAAGAGGCGATCCAGCGCGCCGCGCGCGCCCGCTACGGCGCCGAGAACGATATTCGCGCCAAGCTCGACGCCCAGACCGGCGACCTGCGCCTGTGGCGCGTCGTCGAGGTCGTCGAGCAGGTCGAGGATTATTTCAAGCAGGTTGACCTGGCCGCCGGTCAGAAGCTTCAGAAGGACGCCAAGATCGGCGACTTCATCGTCGACCCGCTGCCCGCGGTCGACCTTGGCCGCATCGACGCGCAGTCGGCGAAGCAGGTGATCTTCCAGAAGGTCCGCGAAGCCGATCGCGAGCGTCAATACGCCGAATTCAAGGATCGCGCGGGTGAGATCATCACCGGCGTCGTGAAATCGGTCGAATTCGGCCACATCGTCGTCAATCTCGGCCGCGCCGAAGGCGTCATCCGCCGCGACCAGCAGATCCCCCGCGAACTGATGCGCGTCGGCGACCGCGTTCGCGCGCTGATCCTGTCGGTGCGCAGCGAAACGCGCGGGCCGCAGATTTTTCTGAGCCGCGCGCACCCCGACTTCATGAAGAAGCTGTTCGCGCAGGAAGTCCCCGAAATCTACGACGGCATCATCGAGATCAAGGCCGCCGCCCGCGATCCGGGCTCGCGCGCGAAGATCGGCGTCATCAGCTATGACGGCTCGATCGACCCCGTCGGCGCGTGCGTCGGCATGAAGGGCAGCCGCGTCCAGGCGGTCGTCCAGGAAATGCAGGGCGAAAAGATCGACATCATCCCCTGGTCCGAAGACACGGCGACCTTCGTCGTCAACGCGCTTCAGCCGGCAACGGTGCAGCGCGTCGTCATCGACGAAGATGACAGCCGCATCGAAGTCGTCGTTCCCGACGACCAGCTCAGCCTCGCCATCGGCCGCCGCGGCCAGAATGTCCGTCTCGCCAGCCAGCTGACCGGCAGCCAGATCGACATCATGACCGAGGCGGATGCCAGCGAGAAGCGCCAGCGCGAATTCGTCGAACGCTCGACGATGTTCCAGGAAGAGCTGGACGTCGACGAAACGCTGGCACAGCTGCTCGTCGCCGAAGGCTTCACCGAACTCGAAGAAGTCGCCTATGTCGGCATCGAGGAACTCGCCGGGATCGAAGGGTTCGACGAAGAACTGGCGCAGGAACTGCAAAGCCGCGCGCTCGAGGGGCTGGAGCGCCGCGAAGAAGCGTCGCGCGCCGAACGCCGCGAGCTGGGCGTCGAGGACGCGCTGGCCGACATCCCGCACCTGACCGAAGCGATGCTGGTGGTGCTGGGCAAGGCGGGGATCAAGACGCTCGACGACCTCGCCGACCTGGCGACCGACGAGCTGATCGCCAAGAAGCGCACCGACAATCGCCGCGGTCCGCCGCGCAGCGAACGCGCCGAGGACAAGGGCGGCGTGCTGGGCGAATATGGCCTGAGCGAAGAGCAGGGCAACGAGATCATCATGGCGGCGCGCGCGCACTGGTTCGACGACGAAGAGTCGAGCGAACCGGCGGCCGATGCTCCGCAAGCCGGGCCCGCGGCGGAGCCGCTAAACGGGGAGGCCGCCGATGCGGACCCCGCACAATGATCAGCTGAGCGAACCAGACCGCGCTGGTCGGCGCGGCCAGCATGTGCCTGAACGGCGCTGCGTCATCACCGGCGAGGTTTCGCCGGCCGAAAGGCTTGTGCGCCTGGCGCTCGGCCCCGACGGCACGATTGCGCCCGACGTCCATGGCAAGGCGCCGGGGCGCGGCGCGTGGATCGGCGTCGATCGTGCGGCGCTGGAAGCCGCACAGGCCAAGGGCAAGCTGAAAGGCGGGCTGGCGCGCGCGCTTCAGGACGGCAATTTCACCATCCCCGAGGATATTGGCGCGCGCATCGAGGCACAGCTTCAGCGCGCGACGCTTGACCGGCTGGGGCTGGAATCGCGATCGGGCACGCTGCTCAGCGGCAATGAAAAGATCGAAACCGCGGCGCGCAAGGGCCAGGTCCGCCTGCTGCTCCACGCCAGCGATGCGGGCGAGGACGGCCGCAAGAAACTGGCGCAGGCGTGGCGCGTCGGCGAGGACGATGAAGGCTCTGGCCGCGAAGGCCTGGTCTTGCCGGTGGACCGCGGCACCCTATCTATGGCATTGGGGCGCGAGAATGCGGTGCATCTGGCGTTGACCGACGCCCGCGCTGCGGACCGGGTACTGGCGCATTTGAGCCGCTGGCAGTTTTTCACAGGATGGAGTAGGGACGCGGCCAACCGCGATTCCGACCCGCATACCGCGCCGGCTTCTGGCGAGGAAAAAAATGGGGCGCTGCCGACCGGCACCGCCGCTTCGGACGCGTTTTGAAGGAATGATGGTTTTCGATGAGTGACGAACAGGACAAACCGACCCTTACCCGCAAGCCCCTGGGGCTGAAGCGGACGGTCGAGGCCGGACAGGTGCAGCAGCAATTCAGCCACGGGCGCCGCAATACGGTGGTGGTCGAGGTGAAGCGTCGCCGCGTGCTGGGCCGTCCGGGCGAAGCCGCGCCGGTCGAGGTCGAAGAGGTCGAGGCCGCACCGGCGCCCGCACCGGCTCCCGCTCCCGCGCCCGCGCCCGCTCCGAAGCCCGCCCCGCGCGCGAGCGAGAATGAAAGCCTGATGACGCGTCAGGAGCGCCAGGCGCAGTTGCTGCGCGAGGCCGAAGAAGCGCGCATGAACGCGCTGGAAGAAAATCGCCGCCGCGACGAAGCCGCGCGTGCCCGCGCCGCCGAGGAAGAAAAGGCGCGCGCCGAAGCCCGCGTCGAACAGGCTGCTGCGAAGACCGCGGAATCCGCGCCGGCTGCGGCCGCCGCCGAAGCGCCTGCTGCCGAAGCACCCGCTGCCACGGCCGCCGTCGAACCGCAGGCTGAGGCCGCCGCCGCGCCGACCGCGCGGCCGGCGACCACCAGCGCGGCCCCGGCGCCGCGTCGCTTTACCCCGGTCGAGGCGCCCAAGCGCCCCGAACCCAAGCGCCCCGAGCCGAAGGCACCCCGTGGCGGCGACAGCCGCCGCCAGTCGGGCAAGCTGACGGTCACG
>Ga0155548_116_pt1 | contig 17826 bp, 16 predicted proteins | sample RifCSPhighO2_12_FD_107205 | JGI IMG/M metagenome (GOLD analysis project Ga0155548, IMG submission 107205) | Sphingopyxis sp. RIFCSPHIGHO2_12_FULL_65_19
GTCAATCGGTCGAGCTGCGGTTCGAGCTTGTCGAGGTGGGCCAGGTCGCAGACGCGGATCGCGCGGCGGCCAACCTTGTCTTCGTAGGCGGGACCGATGCCGCGCCCGGTGGTGCCGATCTTGCCCGCGCCCGCGGCGGTCTCGCGCAACGCGTCGAGGTCGCGGTGAAAGGGCAGGATCAGTGCGCAATTGTCGGCGATCGCGAAATTCTCGGGATTGATGGCGACACCCTGACCGCGCAATTTGGTAATCTCGTCGCGCAGCGCCCACGGATCGAGCACGACGCCATTGCCGATGATCGACAGCGTGCCGGTGACGATGCCCGAGGGAAGCAGCGACAGCTTATACACCTGTTCGCCGACGACCAGCGTATGGCCGGCGTTGTGACCGCCCTGGAACCGGACCACGGCGTCGGCGCGGCTGGCGAGCCAATCGACGATCTTGCCCTTGCCCTCGTCGCCCCATTGCGACCCGATGACGGTAACATTTGCCATGATGCTGTCCTGCTGAACTAGGCCTCAAAACGACAGGCGCGGCCCGGCGCGGCCTTAGCGGATTTGCGCGCAGAGGCAACCCAAAGCGGGATGATTTTGCGACATTTGCGGGCGAGATTGATCCGGCCGGGACAATGGAGATGGGCGATGTCGAAACAAAGCTGGTTGGGATATGTCGCGCTAGCGGCCTTTGCGGTCGCGAGCGTGAGCGTGCCGGCCCCTTTCGCCGACGCCCGCGAGAAAATGCGCGATCGGCTGCGCGAGCGGTTGGCCGAGCGCATGGGTGCCGATGAGGGGCCGAAGGCGCCCGGTAGTGAAACGCTTTCCTATGGCAACGACCCGCTGCAAGCCCTCGATGTCTGGCGCGCCAAGGGAGCGAAGGGCGCCGCGCCGCTGGTCGTGTTCGTCCATGGCGGCGGTTGGAAACGCGGCAGCAAGGATAATGCGACGGGCCGTTTCAAGCCCGAACATTTTCCCGCAGCCGGTTACGCCTTTGCCTCGATCAATTATCGGCTGGTGCCCGCGGCGACGGTCGAGCAGCAGGCGGCCGATGTCGCGAGCGCCGTCAAGGCGCTGGTCGATCGTGCCGATACGCTCGGCATCGACCGGCGGCGGATCGTGCTGATGGGGCATAGCGCCGGCGCGCATCTGGTGGCGCTGGTCGGCACCGACGAACGCTATCTGAAAGGCGCGGGATTGTCCTTTGCCGACATATCGGGCGTGGTCCCGATCGACGGGGCGGCTTATGATGTCGCGGCGCAAATGAAGGATGGCCCGCCGATCATGCAGAAAACCTATGCCCAGGCGTTCGGGACCGATCCGGCACGGCAGCGGGCGGTGTCGCCGACGGTGCAAGCCACGGCCCCCAATGCGCCGGACTTCCTGCTGCTTTATGTCCAGCGCGCCGATGGCGTGCGGCAGGCCAAGGCGCTGGGCGCCGCGCTGACCGCGGGTGGCAGCCGCGTCGAGCATGGCAGCTTCCCCGGCGAGGGGTTGAAAGGCCATGCCGAGATCAATCGCAGCCTCGGCGATCCGGCCTACGCTCCCACCGCGACAGTCGATGCGTGGTTGAAACGGGTGTTTGCGCGGTAAGCTTTGCCACCCGATACCATTGCGCATTTGCGTCATCCCGGACTTGATCCGGAACCCATTTTCGCCGACGTCGGGCGATAGGCCCCGGATCAAGTTCCGGGTGACGAACGATAAAGAGACCAGTCCATGACCGACCCCGACGCGCCTTATCACGCCCATATCTATTATGACCCGACCGAGCGGCCCGCCGCTGCCGCGCTGCGCGATGCCTTCGGTAACGATCCGGCGATCCTGTTCGTCGGCGGGATGACCGACGGCGCGGCGGGGCCGCATCCGATCGCGCAATATGAGGTGCATTTTCTGGCGCGGTCGGAGGACGCGGTCGTTACTGCGATAGAAGCGACGGGGTTGCGCGCGCTGGTCCATCCGCTGACCGACGACGATCTGGCCGATCACACGAGTCTGGCGCGCTGGGTCGGCGAACCCGTCGAACTCGACGTCACGGCGCTTGATCCGCCCGGCGTCAACCAGGGTATCCCGCGGTTCGGGATTTCGGATTTTTGAAACACCCGATCAAATAACAACCGTGCCCCGCGAAGGCGGGGGTCCATCTCCGGTCGGTGTCATATTGAAACAGTAGGTGATGGATCCCCGCCTTCGCGGGGAAACATGATTGGTAGGCTGGGTGCTAGACGGCGACTGGCCCATCGGCGCCAAGCCGCCATCCACATCCCAGCGCCTGCGCATCGTCGGCATCTGACAATGCCGCCACCGTTTGCCAATCATCGGCGCGCAGGCTTGCGGCGAGAGCGGGGTCGTGGCCGAGCGGCAGGAAAATGCGGCGCTCGGCGTCATTTTCGGCGCCGAGACCGGCGTCGATCAACGGGTCGGGATAGAGCGAGAAGCCGACCGCGGCCTCTTCCTCTTCGCCGACCGGGATCGAATAGCCGCCGCCGCGGCCGACTGCGTCGCCCTGTCCGGAAACGAAAATCTGGAAACCGAACCAGCTTTGATAGGCAAAGCCATGGCGCTCGGTCGGATCGAGCGTCAGCGTCACGCGGTCGCGGATCGGGGCGGCGATCGCTTCGAGCGCGGCGATCCGCGCGGCGAGAACGCCGGTCGAGTTGAACGCACGCAGGTCAGTGATCGCTTGGTCGAACGGCCCGGTGGCACGGAGCAGCGGCAGGTAGGCCGCAGCGCCGATCCGCGTCAGCGCGCCGGCGTCCTTGGCGTCAAGCTCGTCGCGCAGTTGCTGGATGTCGGCCGTGACGGGCAGCGGGCCGTTCGCCAGCAGATCGACGACGTCGGGCAGGGTAAAGTCGATCGTGACCGGGCCGATGCCTGCGGCTTCGAGCGCGTCGATTGCGACGGTGACGATCTCGCGCGCGGCGGCGACGCTGTCGCTGCCGATCAGTTCGGCGCCGACCTGCAGCATCTCGCGCGCGGGGCGAAGTTGGCTGGCGCGCAGTTTGACGACTTGACCGGCGTAGCAAAGGCGCAGCGGGCGTGGCGCTTTGGCGAGCAGCGACGTGGCGATGCGCCCGACCTGCCGCGTGATGTCGGGGCGGAGTGCAAGGGTGCGCTGCGACACCGGATCGGTGAAGCGCAGCAGGTCGCGCGAGGTGCGGTCGTCATCGCCGCCCAGCGTTTCGCGAAACTCGGCCAGCGGTGGCGACACGCGGCCATAGCCGTGCGCGCGCATCGCATCGACGAGCGCGCGGGTCACACGCGATGCGGCCTCGGCCTGTTGAGGCAGGCGATCGCGGAGGCCTTCGGGCAGCAGGGCAGGGGTGCGGGGCATCGGTGCGGCCTTAATAGTAGTGTGGCGCAATTGAAAGCGTCGCCAATCCTCTCCCGTCGGGAGAGGCAACGAGACTTGGCGGCTTGCCGCCTAGTCGCAGTGGTGAGGGGATGTGCCATTGCGATAGCGCGCATCCCCCCATCCAACTCCGCCTAGCCGACAAGTCGGCGAGGCTGCGTATCCTTCTCCCGACGGGAGAAGGTTTGGGGTCAGAACTTCAAACCCTTCACCGTCTTCACGCCGGGCAACTGGCACAGCTGCCACAGAAGCGGTTCGGGCATCGGCGAGTCGAGGCTGAGCAGCAGCACCGCTTCACCGCCCGCGCCGCGGCGGCCGAGGTGGAAGGTGCCGATGTTCAGGCCCGCGTCGCCGAGCGTCGTGCCGATGCGGCCGATGAAGCCCGGCGCATCCTCGTTGACGATATAGAGCATATCGCCATCAAGGTCGGCTTCGACCTTGATCCCGAACATCTCGACGAGGCGCGGGTCGCCATTGCTGAACAGCGTCCCCGCCACCGAGCGGTCGCCCGCTTCGGTGGCGACCGTCACACGGACGAGCGTGTGGTAATCGCCGTCGCGGTCGTGGCGAACTTCGCGCACGTCGAGACCGCGTTCGCGCGCGAGGTGCGGGGCGTTGACCATGTTCACGCTGTCCGAATAGCGGCGCATCAGGCCGGTGAGCACCGCGGCGGTGATCGGCTTGAGGTTCAACTCGGCGGCCGCGCCCTCGACCTCGACCGAGATCGTCGTGAGATTGTCATGCGCAAGCTGGCCCACGAGGCTGCCGAGCTTTTCGGCGAGGCTCATATAGGGGCGCAGCTTCGGCGCTTCCTCGGCCGACAGGCTGGGCACGTTGAGCGCGTTGGTGATGCCGCCGGTGAGCAGATAATCCGAAATTTGTTCGGCCACCTGGATCGCAACATTGACCTGCGCCTCGTCGGTCGACGCGCCGAGGTGCGGGGTGCAGATGAAGTTCGGCGCGCTGAACAGCGGATGATCGGCCGCTGGCGGTTCCTGCGCAAACACGTCGAGCGCGGCGCCCGCGACATGGCCCGATTCCAGCGCGTCCTTCAGCGCCGCTTCGTCGATCAGCCCGCCGCGTGCGCAGTTGATGATCCGCACGCCCTTCTTCGCCTTGGCGATATTTTCGGCGGACAGGATGTTGCGCGTCTGATCGGTCAGCGGCGTGTGCAGCGTGATGAAATCGGCCTTGGCGAGCAGGGTGTCGAGGTCGGCCTTTTCGACGCCCAGCTCGATCGCACGTTCGGGGGTCAGGAAGGGGTCGAAAGCGACGACCTTCATGCGCAGCCCCAGCGCGCGTTCGGCGACGATGCTGCCGATGTTGCCGCAGCCGATCAGGCCGAGCGTCTTCGACGTCAGCTCGACGCCCATGAAATCATTCTTCGGCCATTTGCCGGCTTGCGTCCCGGCATTGGCTTCCGGAATCTGCCGCGCGAGTGCGAACATCATCGCGATCGCATGTTCGGCGGTGGTGATGCTGTTGCCGAAGGGGGTGTTCATCACGATGACCCCCTTCTTCGACGCCTCGGGAATGTCGACATTGTCGACCCCGATCCCGGCGCGACCGACGACCTTGAGGTTCGTCGCGGCTGCGAGGACGTCGGCGGTGACCTTGGTGGCCGAGCGGATCGCGAGGCCGTCATAGGCGCCGATCATCGCGATCAGTTCGTCCTTGGTCTTCCCCGTGATGACGTCGACGTCGATGCCGCGTTCCTTGAAGATCGCGGCGGCTTTGGGGTCCATCTTGTCGGAAATCAGAACTTTGGGTGCGGTCATTGGATTAAACCTTCCGTGTGCTCCCGCGAAGGCGGGAGCCCAGCTCCCGATGCTTGCGGAATGAAATGGCAGAAGATGGGTCCCCGCCTTCGCGGGGACACAGCAATTATGTGAGCGAGGCGTAGGCCCAGTCGAGCCACGGGCCGAGCGCTTCGATATCGGCGGTGTCGACGGTCGCGCCGCACCAGATGCGCAGCCCCGGAGGCGCGTCGCGATAGCCCGCGATGTCATAGGCCGCGCCTTCGGCTTCGAGCAGCCCCGCGAACTTCTTGATGAAGCCCTCGTCGGCACCCGCGACCGACAGGCAGACCGAGGTCTTCGAGCGGCTGGCGGGATCGGCGGCGAGGTGGCTCAGCCAATCGCGTTCTTCGACGATCTTGTCGAGCGCCGCGGCGTTCGCATCGCTGCGCGCTTTCAGGCCGTCGAGACCGCCGAGCGACTTCGCCCATTCGAGCGCGAAGATGGCATCCTCGACGGCGAGCATCGACGGGGTGTTGATCGTCTCGCCCTTGAACACGCCCTCGGCGAGTGCGCCCTTCGAGACGAGGCGGAACACCTTGGGAAGCGGCCAGGCGGGGGTGTAATTTTCGAGCCGTTCGACCGCGCGGGGCCCCAGGATCAGCACGCCATGACCGCCTTCGCCGCCGAGCACTTTCTGCCAGCTGAAGGTGGCGACGTCGATTTTGTCCCACGGCAGGTCGTAGGCGAACACCGCCGAGGTCGCGTCGGCGAAGGACAGACCTTCGCGGTCGTCGGCGATCCAGTCGCCGTTCGGGACGCGGACGCCGCTGGTGGTGCCGTTCCAGGTGAAGAGGACGTCGTTCGACCAGTCGACTTGATCGAGGTCGGGAAGCTGGCCGTAATCGGCGCGGATGACGGTCGGATCGAGCTTGAGCTGTTTCGCGGCGTCGGTGACCCAGCCCTCACCGAAGCTCTCCCATGCGAGCGTCGTGACGGGGCGGGCGCCGAGCATCGTCCACATCGCCATCTCGAAGGCGCCGGTGTCGGAGCCCGGGACGATGCCGATGCGGTGCGTGTCGGGCAGCTGCAACATCTCGCGCATCAGGTCGATGCAAGTGGCGAGGCGCGTCTTGCCGATCTTCGCACGATGCGAGCGGCCGAGCGATTCGGTGGCTAGTTTTTCGGGGGACCAGACCGGCGGCTTGGCGCAGGGTCCGGAAGAAAAATAGGGGCGCGCAGGGCGCAGTACTGGCGTCGTCACTTCACTCATCATAGTCTCTCCTTGCAGAGAGCTCGCGCGGCGTTGGGACCGCGTGGCCCGGCGCCGCGTTTAGGGAGTGCGCGCGGGCTGTCAAACAAATTGCATGGACCGCGCGGAATTTTCGACGAGCCGAGCAAAAGGTATACAGCTTGTTAACCATTTCGTCGGTAATTTGACGATCATGCCGATCCCGAACTTCTTGAAGCCCCGGATCCTGATCGCTGCGACGGCGGCGCTGGCGCTTTCCGCCTGTTTTGGTGCGCCCGACGTGATGAAGAACAGTGGCGGGAAGTCGGCGGCGGCGGGCAAGCCGAGCCGCCCACAGGCCATCGGTACGCCTTCCTTCACCAGCGCCGAGGCGCAGCAATGCGCCTTTGACCTCCAGCAGGCCGGGGTGCGTTTCACTCCGCTGCCCAACCAGGATCATGGCGGTGGCTGCACCTCGATCGATTCGGTCAAGCTGCTCGATATCGGTACGCCGGTGTCGGGGCTTGGCGCGATGACCTGTCCGCTGGCGAAAAATTTTGCGGCATGGGCGCAATATGCGGTGAAACCCGCAGGACGGAAATATTTCGGACAGGATGTCGTGAAGATCGAGACGTTCGGGACCTATAGCTGCCGCAACATTTATGGCGGCCGGTCGGGACGGCTGTCACAGCACGCCTATTCCAATGCGATCGACGTGTCGGGCTTCGTGCTCGCCGATGGCCGCCGCATCATGCTCGACGGCGGGTGGCGGGGCGACAAGCCGTCGCAGGATTTCCTGCGCGCGCTGCACAAATCGGGCTGTCGTCGTTTCGGCACCGTTCTCGGCCCCGACTATAACGCCGCCCACTATAATCATTTTCATTTCGATATGAGCGGCAACGGATATTGCCGCTGACGGGAGTCAACAGGAAGGGGTTCGACTTGGCAAAGGCACACTAAGCCGCTAGCCGTCCGCTAATGGCAGAAGATAAACAACCCCATCGTTCGCGTTTCCACAAGGCCAAGGACGACGCGCAGTTCGCCAAGCAGGCGACCACCACCCCGCAGACGGCACATCCCGCCTACAAGCTGGCGTTCCAGGACAATGATTTCCTGCTGCGCGAGGATTTGCGCCCCGTCCGCTTTCAACTTGAACTGCTCAAGCCCGAATTGCTGCTCGACGAAGCGGGCATCGAGTCGACTTTGGTCATCTATGGGTCGGCCCGTATTCCCGAACCGTCGCAAGCCGACGCGCTGGAAGCGGCGGCGACCGACGACGCCCAGCGCAACATTGCCCGCCGACTGAAGGCGAAGGCCAAATATTATGACGAGGCACGCGCGCTGGCGCGGCTGGCGAGCCAATATCCGTGCGATGACAAGGGCTGCCGCCACTTCGTCGTCTGTTCGGGCGGTGGACCGTCGATCATGGAGGCGGCGAACCGCGGCGCCGACGATGAAGGCCGCGAATCGATCGGGCTGAACATCGTGTTGCCGCACGAGCAGGCGCCGAATCGTTTCGTCACGCCGTCGCTCAGCTTCCAGTTCCACTATTTCGCGTTACGCAAGATGCATTTCCTGCTGCGCGCGCGCGCGGTTTGCGTTTTTCCCGGTGGTTTCGGGACATTCGACGAAATGTTCGAGTTGCTGACCCTGATCCAGACCGGCAAGATCAAGCCGATTCCCATCGTGCTGTTTGGCAAGGAATTCTGGCAGCGGGTCGTCAATTTCGACGCGCTGGTTGAGGAGGGCGTGGTGAGCGCGCGCGATCTGAACCTGTTCAAATTTGTCGAGACGGCAGACGAGGCGTGGAAGATCGTGACCGACTTCTACGCGAATACCGACCACCCTTGATCGAAAATTGTCCCCGTCGCTGCGCGGCGGGGACGATCAGCGCCCTATTTCGATTGCGCTTCCAGATAGAGGATCAGCGCCTTGCGATCCGCGGCGTCGATCACGCCGGCAAAGGCCATGCGCGTCCCCGGTACGGCCTTCATGGGCGCCTTGAGATAGGCGTCGAGTGCGGCTTCGTCCCAGATGCCGCCCTTCGCCTTCATCGCGCCCGAGTAGGAAAAATCGGGTTTCGACGCGACTGCGGCGCCGACGACGCCATGAAGGTTCGGGCCGATGCCGTTGGCGCCGCCCTTGTCGACCGTGTGGCAGGCGACGCAGCGGCGAAAGACCTGCTCGCCCATCGCTGCGGTCGGTGCCACGGCCGGGGCTTCGGCGGTCGGTTCGCCGGTCGTGGGCGCCTCAGCGGGCGGTTCGCTCTTGCCGCAACCGGCGAGCGTCAGCACGCCCGCCAGAAGGACGGGCGCAATGCGCATTATTTCTTGGCTTCGGCCGGGGCGGCCGCGCCTTCAGCGGCGGGCGCCGCAGCGTCGGTTTCGGCCGGTGCGGCGCCTTCGGCCGGGGCGGCGACAGCTTCGGCCGCGGGCAGCGGCAGATTCGATCCCTGGCTGTTCATATAGACGATCAGGTTCGCACGATCTTCGGCGCTGCTGAGACCTGCGAACGACATCTTCGTGCCGGGCGCATATTTACGCGGGCTTTTCAGCCATTCGTCCATGCCGGCAAAATCCCAGTTGCCGGGAACGCCCTTCAGCGCCGCCGAATAGGCAAAGCCCGGGACGTGGCCGTGCGCCTTGCCGAGGGCGCCCCACAGATTCGGGCCGATGCCGTTGGCCCCGCCCGATGCGATCGTGTGGCAGGCGGCGCATTTTGCGAACACCGCTTCGCCCTTCACCGGATCGGCGGCGGCAAGCAGGTTGGGAAGCGGCACGGCCGATTCGCCGCCACCGGCGGCGCCATCGGCGTCTTCGATCGGATAACCGGGCTTTTCGGGATTGTGGCTGGCGAACAACATGCTCGACCCGATCGTCAGGCCCAGCGCGCAAATGCCGGCAAACAGCACCCAGCCGGCAATAGTATTGTTGCGATTGTCCATGCTCTAGCAGCCCCGTTAGCTGACGCCCGTGTGGCGGGCGCATATTTGATTTGGACGCTCCCTTACTGGCGCGGCGACGGCGGCGCAAGGGGATGAAATCGAGGAGGGTCAACGATGTCGGCCCCGGTTGCGCGGCCGCGGCGGGGTCGCTATGCGCCGCGGTTCCAGCGTGGGAAGGCAATCATGGGCAGTTATTCGGCTTCGGCGCAGCATCTGGTCGATGAAATGCGGAATGCGGCGCTCGCCCAGCCGGCCCGCGGGCTGGCGTTTCAGGGCGCACCGGGCGCGAACAGCGACCTGGCGGCGCGCGAATATGACCCGGATTCGCTGCCGATGCCGTGCTACGCTTTCCAGGACGCCATCGACGCCGTGCGCGACGGCCGCGTCGACCGCGCGATCATCCCGATTGAAAACAGCTTGCACGGCCGCGTCGCCGACATCCATTTCCTGCTTCCCGAATCCGGCCTGTCGATCGTCGGCGAACATTTCCTGCCGATCCGTTACGGCCTGATGAGCCGCGACCTTGGCCCCGTGACCCGCGCGATGAGCCACGAACAGGCGCTGGGGCAATGCCGTCACTGGCTGCGCGCCAACAATATCGCGCCGGTCGCGCACAGCGATACCGCGGGCGCCGCGGCGTGGGTTGCCGACAGCGACGAGGTGGGGCTCGCCGCGCTGGCGCCGCCGCACGCCGCCGAAATCTATGGGCTGACGTTGCACGGCACCGGCATGGAGGATGCCGACCATAATATGACGCGCTTCGTCGTGCTCGCGCGCGAACCGCTGCCCGATTTTTCGGCGATCGAAGGGCCGGTGATGACGACCTTCATGTTCGAGGTTAAGAATATTCCGGCGGCGCTCTACAAGGCGCTCGGCGGCTTTGCGACCAATGGCGTCAACATGACCAAGCTCGAAAGCTATCAGACCGGGGGCAGTTTTGCGGCGACGCAATTCTACGCCGACATAGTCGGGGCGCCGGGCGATGAACGGATCGACCGCGCGCTGGAGGAGCTGGATTTCCAGACCAAGTCGCTGCGGTTGCTTGGCACCTATGCGCAGGCGCGAATGCGCCCGTGATCGGCTAGCTAGCCGCCGCGGCGGCGCAGCATCCGTGCGGTCGCCGACGTCTGGACGATGAACAGCGTCACGAGGATGCTGGAGACGAGGAGCGCGAACAGGTCGAAGACCGAGAAATTGGCGCCGCGGATGTCGCCGCCGCCGACGATCGGCATCGCGATCGTCATCGCCATCAGCATCAGGCGCAGTTCGGTCGGGCCGCCCGCCATATAGGACAGGCGAAATTCGCCGAGGATTTTTGCCGCGATGAAGGTGTGGATCGACAACAGGAAATAGCCGATCACCGCCATCAGCGCGACATCGAGCCGCATATAGGGGCTCATCCCGATCGCACTGATCATCAGCAGTGTCGCCAGCGCATCGACGCTATGGTCGACGAAATACCCATAGTTGGGGCGTTCGATCGCGCGCCAGCGTGCCAGGCTGCCGTCGAGCGAGTCGCCGAACCAGTTGACGATATAGCCGACCAGCGAGAGGCCGAGCCATTCGCTGTCGAACCAGCTCAGCACATAACCTGCGGCGACCAGCATGGCGCCGGCAAAGCCCAACGCCGTCAGTTGGTCGGGGGTAACCCAGGCGGGAAGCCGCGCGCACAGCCAGTTAAGCAGGCGGCGCTCGCTGCGGGCCAGGATATTCTGCTGGATGCGGACCGGCGCCTTGTTGGCGACGGGGTCGAACTTGCTCATGAGAACCCTTTGTTGCCGACTGTCACAAAAGCGCCAGCCAGATGTCATCGGGGCGTCATAGAGACAAAGTTGCGGGCGCGAAAGAGCGGGGCATTCGGCGCGGCGCGCGCGTGCGCCGGTCAGTCTTGCCAGGGGCCGATTTCACCAACCTCGCCGATGGTCCGGAACCGGACCGCATCGTCGATCCAGGCGACTTCCCACATCGGGGCGGGGCGCGCCCATTCGCCGATGACGAACAACGGAAGCTTGTTCGCAGCGACGAAGGCAATGTCGTCGGGGGTCGGGCCGGGGATCGTCGTTTCATACCTCTGGTGGATGCGGATGACCGCCAGCGTCGTCGCGGGCGGCGGCGGCAACGACTGGCGCACGGGAAACCCGATGCTGGCGGCGATGGCTGGATAGCCCTTATCGTCGCGCGCTATCAGCAGGACCTTGTCGGCGTTCGGATAGGGACCGCCGACCGGGCGGCCGACCACCTTGCGCCCCGCGATCGCGGCAAATTCGCGCAGGTCGGTGTCGGCGATCGCGGCGGCGCTCGCGGGCGTTGTCACCGCGGGGGCCGTCGGCGCGGCGACGGGATCGGCGGCGAGCGCCGCGACGATCAGCAGGGCCGCGATCAATGCGCGTCGCCCCAGCTCTTGCCGGTGCCAATCTCCACCTCGAGCGGGACCGAAAGGCTGAGCACGGGTTCGGCGGCGCCCGACATCACCGCGCGGATGACGTCGCCCGCGGCGTCGGCCTTGTCCTCGGGCGCCTCGAACACCAGTTCGTCATGGACTTGCAGCAGCATCCGGACGTCGGAAAGCCCCGCATCGGATAGCGCCTTTGGCATCCGCGCCATCGCGCGCTTGATCAAATCGGCGCTGGTGCCCTGGATCGGCGCGTTGATCGCGGCGCGTTCGCTGCCCTGCCGTTCGTTCTGGCTCGCCGCCTTGATGCGCGGGAACCATGTTTTCCGCCCAAACAGCGTTTCGGTATACCCGCGCGCGCGCGCGGTTTCGAGCGTATCGGTAATATAGTCCGAAATGCCGGGAAAACGCTCGAAATAACGCGCGATCAGCGCCTGTGCCTCGTCCGGGGTGATTTCCAGACGCCCTGCCAGTCCCCAGCGTGAAATGCCGTAGAGGATCGAGAAATTGACCGTCTTTGCCTTGCCGCGTGTGTCGCGGTTGACCTCGCCGAACAGCTCGATTGCGGTTGCGGCGTGGATGTCTTGCCCCTGCGCGAACGCCTCTTTCAGTTCGGGGACATCGGCCATATGCGCCGCAAGCCGCAACTCGATCTGGCTATAGTCGGCGGCGATCAGCACATGGCCGGGCGCCGCGATGAAGGCATCGCGGATCTGGCGGCCGGTTTCGGTGCGGATCGGGATATTCTGCAAGTTCGGATCGGTCGACGACAGCCGCCCGGTCTGCGCACCGACAAGGCTGTAGCTGGTATGGACGCGGCCGGTCGTTGCATTGATCTGTTGTTGCAACGCGTCGGTATAGGTCGATTTGAGCTTGGCGAGCTGGCGCCATTCCAAAATCTTGCGCGCGATCGGCACGCCGTCGCGTTCGAGCCGCTCCAGCTCATTCTGGTCGGTCGACCAGTCGCCCGACTTGCCCTTGCGCCCCCCTTTCAGCCCCAGCTTGTCGAACAGGATTTCGCCGAGCTGTTTGGGGCTGCCGATCGCGAAGGGCTGGCCCGCGAGGGCGTGGATTTCGCCCTCGATGCGCAACATTTCGGTCGCGAATTCGCCCGACAGCTTTGCCAGATAGTCGCGGTCGACCATGATCCCCGCGCGCTCCATGCCCTCGACGATGGCCGCGAGCGGCCGATCGACCATCTCATAAACGCGCGTCCCGCCCTCGATCGGCAGGCGCAGCTTGAGCAGTTTCCAAAGCCGCAGCGCGACATCGGCGTCCTCGGCGGCATATTCGGTCGCGCGATCAAGCTGGACCTCGGCAAAGCTGATCTGCGATTTGCCCGTGCCGCATACGTCTTTGAAAGACAGGCAGACGTGATCGAGGTGAAGCTTCGCCAGCTCGTCGAGCCCGTGCTGATGCTTGCCTGCGTCGAGCGCGAAGCTCATCACCAGCGTGTCGTCATAAGGGACGATGGTCAGCCCGTGCTGCGCCAGCACACCGATATCATATTTCAGATTATGCCCGACCTTCAGTACCGCATCGTCGGCGAACAGCGCGCCGAGGCGGTCGAGCGCCGCATCCATTGCGATCTGTTCGGGCTTTTCGGCGAACATGTCGGTGCCGCCATGGCCGAGCGGGATATAACAAGCGCGGCCCGGCGCGGTCGCCAGGCTGACCCCGACCAGCCGTCCGGTGACGCTGTCGAGGCTGGCGGTTTCGGTGTCGACCGCGACGACGTGCGCGGCGCGGGCTTCGGCGACCCAGCGGTCGAGGGCGTCGATCGTCGTGACGCATTCATAGGCCGATCGATCGATCGCGGGCATCGGCGGCAGGGTCGGCGTCGATGGCCCGGCGGGCGTCGCGGCGGGCGCTGCGTTCGGGCGGGGCAGGGTCGGCGGTCCGCCGGGGGTGGCGCCCAGATCGAGCTTTGCCGAAAGCGAGCGGAAGCCATGCTCGTCCAGGAAAGCCTTGAGCGGCAACGGCGGGATCGCGCCGAGTTTCAGGTCGTCGAGCGCATCGGGCAACGCGCAATCGCGCTTTAGGTCCACCAGCACGCGCGACAGCTCGGCCATCGCGCGATGCTCGATCAGGTTTTCGCGCAGCTTGCTGGCTTTCATCGTCTCGGCGCCGTCGAGCGCGGCGGTCAGATTGCCATATTCCTGGATCAGCTTGGTCGCGGTCTTCGGCCCGACGCCGCGCACGCCGGGAACATTGTCGACGCTGTCCCCCATCAATGCGAGCACATCGCCGACGAGGTCGGGCGTGACGCCGAACTTTTCGTTCACCGCGTCCAGCCCCATGCGGACATTTTTCATCGTGTCGAGCATGTCGACATGCGGCGAGCCATCGGTCGGCTCGCGGATCAGCTGCATCAAATCCTTGTCCGACGACACGATGGTGACGTCCCAGCCCGCGCGCACTGCCGCTTCGGTATAGCTCGCGATCAGGTCGTCGGCCTCATACCCCTCGGTTTCGATGCACGGCAGCGAAAAGGCGCGCGTCGCATCGCGGATCAACGGGAACTGCGGGCGCAGATCTTCGGGCGGTTCGGGCCGGTTCGCCTTATATTGGTCGTAGATGTCGTTGCGGAACGACTTGCTGCTATGGTCCAGGATGACCGCGAGGTGCGTCGGCCCGTCGGCGTCGTGCAGGTCCTTGGCGAGCTTCCAGAGCATCGTGGTGTAGCCATAGACCGCGCCAACCGGCACGCCCTTCGGGTTCGTCAGCGGCGGCAGGCGGTGATAGGCGCGGAAGATGTAGCTGGAGCCATCGACCAGATAGAGATGATTCTTGTCCGACATGGCGGGGATGTAGCAGCGGCAGGCGGGACGGCCTAGGGCGCTGTTCCCGCTTTCGCCCCTTCATATTTGCGGAGACGAATGATGGGCTCAACGTGCATGTCAGCTTAGGGGTCGAGAGCGGACGTATAAATCCTCCCCATCGCAAGTCGATGGGGAGGAACTTTACGTCTGCAATTGGTCGAAACCGGCCTTCCAGCTTTCCTAGCGATAATCGATAGCCAGTTTGCCCGCCGCTGCAACCGCCGCCGCGCGGGCCTCGTCCGTCGTGCCGCCCGCGACGCGGGCCAGCGCGACACCCATGCGCCGATACGGCCGCGTGACGGGCTTGCCGAAGATGCGGGCGTCGACCGATGTTGCGGCATTCGGTGCGGTGAGCGCGTCGGCAAGTCCGGTGATCGCGAAATCCTGCGCGTCGCGATCGGCGAGCAGCACCGCGCTCGCACTGGCGTCGGGGACCGCGACCGCCGGGACCGGCAGGCCGAGGATCGCGCGGGCGTGGAGGTCGAATTCGGACAGAGACTGCGAGATGAGCGTGACCATGCCGGTATCGTGCGGGCGGGGTGAAAGCTCGGAGAAGATCACATCATCGCCCTTGACGAAAAATTCGACGCCGAAAATGCCGTGGCCCCCCAGCGCATCGACGACCTTTGTCGCCATCGCCTGCGCACGGGCGAGCGCCGCATCGGACATCGCGGCCGGCTGCCAGCTTTCGCGATAGTCGCCGCGTTCCTGCCGGTGCCCGATTGGCGGGCAGAAGGCGACGCCATCCTTGTGCCGGACGGTCAGCAACGTAATCTCATAATCGAAATCGATGAAGGCTTCGGCGATGACGCGCAGCCGGTCGCCGCGCATCCCGGCCGCGGCATAATCCCACGCCGCGTCGATGCCGTCGGCATCCTTGACCGTGCTCTGCCCCTTGCCCGACGATGACATCACCGGCTTGACGACCAGCGGAAAACCGATGCGCGCGGCCGCGGCTGCAAGTTGCTCGCGGCTCGTCGCATATTCAAAGGTCGAGGTCGTCAGGCCGAGTTCGCTGGCCGCCAGGTCGCGGATCGCATCGCGGTTCATCGTCAGCTGCGCCGCGCGCGCTGACGGGACGACGTGGAAACCTTCTGCTTCGACTTCGGCCAGAATTTCGGTACGAATCGCTTCGACCTCGGGCACGATATGATCGGGCCGATGCTTGGTGATCGCGCCGCGCAGCGCGTCACCGTCGAGCATCGAAAAGACCTCAAATTCGTCGGCAACCTGCATCGCGGGCGCCCCGGCATAGCTGTCGCACGCAATCACATGCGCGCCGAGCCGCTTGGCCGAAATTACGAACTCGCGGCCGAGTTCGCCTGATCCCAGCAGGAGGATGGTGGCGGTGGGGGTCATGCGGGCCAGCTTTCGGTATCATGGTCGGGGTGTTGATGGTTGCTGGCGCGGATTGCGCCGACATGGGCGGCCATGGTCTGCTCGGTCGTGCCTTCGGCCTTGATCGGCAGATGCGCGAACAACGACAATTGCCCCTCGACGCCGAATTGCACGCGTGGTGGGAATTGCGCAGGGTCGTCGAACGACCCGGTTGTCAGGTTGATGTGCCTGCTTTCGGCATAATCGTAAAGCAGCGGTGTGCCGCAGTCGCTGCAGAAGCCGCGCGTCGCCTTGTCCGAACTGTTGAAAAGCGCCGGGGCCCCGCGCGTCCAGCTTATGGCATCGCGCGGAACGCCGATAAGGGCGATGAAGAAATTGCCCGCCGCCTTCTGGCACATGCGGCAATGGCAGATGTGCGACGTATCGAGCACCGCGCTGACATGCCAGCGCACCGCGCCGCACTGGCAACCGCCCGAGGCGTCGACGTCAATGCGTTTCGGGCTGTCCATGATGCGTCACTCCCATTCGATCGCGTTCTTTCCCGCAAGAAACTGGAAATGCCAGCGAAAAATATTCGGTCCAGAACGACCGGCACTCGGACAGTAGGAGCTTTTTGAAATTATTGACGATTTCGGACAAATTTGGGAGCGCGGCTTTCCAACGCAATCGGCGGGCAAAGCTGGCAATTCGGTCGAAACCGGACCTTGCCCCAAAGGGACGTCGGCCCAGAAAGCTTGTCGTCGCGCATATTAGAAAACCCTCAAACACATACCGACAGTCGTCGCGAAGCCAACGGCAATTTGGCACGCCGCGAGTGATGCTTTGCGCCTGACCCGAAACATTTGCCCCAAGAGCGTTGGCATGGCGCTGCGTTGCAGCCCCTCCACCACCGTCCAAGGGGGCGGTCCCCCTCCTCGTCGCAAGTCGATAGGGAGGATTTGAACGCCAGCGCCCGATCTCAAAGCGGATAGCAGCCGCCCGCGCGCCTTTGCCACAGGCCCCCGCGACTTGTTGCAGCTTGCCACCCGCGGTGATCGTCGTCAGATTGGTTTTGAAAAGAAACCAAAGGAGCGGTGGCGATGACGGGCGATTTCGAGCAGCAGCGGGTGAAGCTTTCGACGGGGGTCGAACTGGACGTCGTCGATATCGGTCCGCGCGATGCGCCGGTGCTGGTCTTCCTCCATGGCTTTCCCGAATCGCACCGGACCTGGCGGTATCAATTGCCGCATTTCGCGAAGCGCTTTCGTTGCATCGCGCCCGATCAGCGCGGCTATCGCGGTTCGTCGAAGCCGCAGGATGTTCAATCCTACACCCCCGACAAGCTGATTGCCGATATTTTCGCGCTCGCCGATGCGCTCGGCGTCGATCGCTTCACCATCGTGGGTCATGACTGGGGCGGCGCGATTGCGTGGGGCGTCGCGCTTGGCGGCCAACCGGGTGGACTGCATCCGGCGTGGGCGGGACGCGTGACCCGCGCCGTCATCGCCAATGCGCCGCATCCGGGGATTTTTGGCCGCTTGCTTGCCACCGATCCCGCCCAGCGCGCGGCGAGCCAGTATATCCGCACCTTTCGCGATCCAGCGAGCGATGCGATCATCGAGGCGCATGGCATTGCCGGCATCCTTGCCCACGCCTTTGAAGGGCAGGTGCCAAGCGGCGGGCTTCAGCCCGCCGACGAGATCGGTCGGCTGCTCAAGGACTGGGAGGATCGCGACGCCTGCCGCGCGATGATCAACTGGTATCGCGGTTCACCGATCCTGGTGCCGGCGATGGACGAACCCTATGCCGAGCCGCCCGCCGTGCCGTTCCCGAAACTGAATATCCCGACGCTGGTGATCTGGGCGCTCGACGATGTCGCGCTGCCGCCGTGCAATCTCGACGGCATCGAAGACCTGGTCCCCGATGTCACGATCGTCGAAGTTTCCGACTGCGGCCATTTCGTGCCGTGGGATGCGCCCGATGCGGTCAATCTGGCAATGGACGAATTCCTCGCCCAAAACTGAACCAAGATATTCTAT
>Ga0155548_126_pt2 | contig 17783 bp, 11 predicted proteins | sample RifCSPhighO2_12_FD_107205 | JGI IMG/M metagenome (GOLD analysis project Ga0155548, IMG submission 107205) | Sphingopyxis sp. RIFCSPHIGHO2_12_FULL_65_19
CCGGCGGCCAGATAGGGACGAAAGCCGGTCCAACTTGCCGGACGCACGCCACGCGCCCATCCGCCGCCGTGGAAATGGATAAGCACCGGCCCGGGCTTTTTTATTGTGTCGGGGTGGACATATATATCGAGATGGAGTGGCCGCCCGTCGACGGTGCGATAGGCCGCATCTTTGACGATTTCGCGTGGCGCAATGCCGTCGGCGGCGGACGTTCCCGTTGCCGGGAGCGCCGCCGCCATCGCCAAGCCGAGAACGGCCCACCGCATTGCCGGACCCTAGATCAGCGCCCGGATGCCGACGAAATATTTGGCGCCGTAATAATGATACTGACGGCTGCTGCCATAGACCGGCATATAGGTCGCCTTGGGCTCGTTGAAGATGTTGAGCGCCTCGAAGCGCAGCGACACGCCCTTCATCAGGTTGAGCGAGGCGCGGAAATCAACCGTTTCGCTTGGCCCGACATAACGGAGCTGGCTGTTGCCGCCGACGAAGTCCTGATAATATTTCGACCGATAGTTATAGATGGCCTGCAGCGATACCGGGCCGATTTCATAATAGGCCTGCGCCGACAACACATGCTTTGAATAGCCAGAGAGGCCGGCCGAAGGGATGATGCCCGGTGACACGGTTTCGGTCTCGGGATCATATTGATCGCCGAGACGGACATCCTCGTTCGTAAAGTTGGAATCGGCGTAATTGTAGCTGACCTTGGTGCCCAGTCCGTCGAGCGGCTTCGGCAGAAAGCTGAAGCGCGTCGCCGCCGTCAGTTCGAGCCCATAGATGCGCGATTTGTCGGGGCTGTTGCGCGTCTGGGTGACGGGAACGGTCACCGTCTGACCGTCGATGACGAACGCCTCGTCGAATACGACCGGCTGGAAACCGCCGTTGAACTGCTTGTAATAGAGCGTCGCCGACAGGACGCTGTCCTTGTTCGGATACCATTCGATCGCCGCGTCGGCGTTCCACGACATTAGCGGTTTCAGGCGCGGGCTGCCGTTGGCGCGGACGTTACCGATCGCTTCCTCGACCGAGGTGAAATTGTCCGCGTCGATCGTGAACGTGCGGCCGGCACCGAGCGCGCTGGGCGCCGGGCGCGACATCGCGCGATAACCGGCGACGCGGAGCAGCGTATTCGGTGCCACCTCGAAGATCGCGTTCACGCTGGGCAGGATGCGCGTGTTGCTGCTCTTGATCGTCACCGTTTCAAAATCGCCGGTGGTTTCGAGGCGGACGGTGCCGTCGCCATTGTCGATGATGGCAAGATCGCTGCGCAAGCCGTTTGAGGTCACGTCGGTCTTGACGACGCGCACCCCGATGTTGCCGCGGACGGGCATGTTGCCCAAGTCGGCGTCATAGTCGGCCATGATATATCCGGCCAGCGTGCGTTCGGTGACGTCGCGGTTCGCGGGTGAGCGCTTGTCCTCGCGCGCCCCCGGATCTTCGCTGCCCAGATATTCGCGGAACAGGCAGTCGACGTCGAAGGTTGCCCAGCTATTGATGCTGTTGCCGTCGGCCGCCGACAGGAAGCCGGTCTGGGGGAAGGCGCGGTTGCGGCAGAGGTTGTTGATCCGCCGATCCTCCGCGAGGGCGGGGTTCAGGTTGAAATCGCCGTTGCGCACGTCATAGTCGCGAAAAGTCATTTCGGACCAGCGGGCGCCAGCGGTCAGCTTGCTGAAGAATCCGTCCATTTCGTAACCGGCGTCGATGCGGCCCGCGATAATCTCGTTGTGGCGGCGGCTCTGGTCGCGGCGAAGACGCGCGTCGTCCCAGAAAAGATCGTGATTATTGAGGTCGAAGCGCGGATCGATCGTGATCGTCGGCACAAAGCTGCCGGGCGTGATTTCATAAGTATAGGGGATGCGCATGTTGTTGAACACGGTCCGCACGCCATTCACATCGGTCGGATCTGTGCGCAGGCGGACGTTGCGTTCGTCCTCGACCCGGATCGTGCGCGAATAGCTGCCGTCGACGGTCAACGTAAGTCGGTCGCTCGGCTGCCATTCGATCGACAGGCCTCCCCCCAGATATTCCTCGGCGCGCGACAGTTCGGACCCGTTCGATTCAATCGCGCTCTGGCCGCTCAGGCTCTGGACGATACCATTTTCGTCAAAAACGACGTTGGTCAGGCTGCGGCGCGCTTCGGACAGGTTGAGGTCGCGGCGGCTCTCGACAAAGGTGCGGTCTGAATATTGCACGTCGAGATTGATGTTGAACTGATCCGACGGGCGCCACTGGATCGATCCGAACACCGCGTCGCGCTTGTCGGTTTCGCTAATCTGGCGGAAGGTATAGGCGTTGGGAACGAGGTAGAACGGCAGGTTCTGCCCATATTCGTCGCGCGTATATTCGTTGCAATTGTTGTTGGTGACGACGGGCGAGGCCTGACAGGCGGTCCAGGTCGTTGACGCGGCATAGGTTTCTTCGGGATTGTTAGTGTCGTTGCGCTGAACGCCAATTGCAATGCCGATGGTGTCGTTCGCGAACTGGTCGACATAGCTCAGCGTCCCGCGCCAGCCGATGCCGCCCGATCCGACGATTCGGTCGCCATAGGGGTTATATTGCGCCTTCACCTCGCCTTGCAGGCGGCGCTTGCCGAAATCGAGCGGGCGTAGCGTCCCGATCTCGATCGTGCCCGCAACGCCGCCTTCGACGAGGCTCGCCTGCTGCGTTTTGTAGATCTTGATATTGTTGACGAGTTCGGATGGAAACTGGTTGAAGTTCACCGATCGGTCGCCGCTGCCGTTGGTCGCGTCGCGGCCGTTGAAGGTCGCGTTCGACAGGAAGGGGCCGAGGCCGCGCAGCGCGATTTCGGAAGCATCGCCTTTTTCGCGGTGCGTCGTTGCGCCGGTGATGGTCTGGATCGCCTGGCCGACCGAAATGGCCGGAATGTCGCCGATGTCATCAGACGACAGTGCGTCGACGATCGCGGTTTCTTCCCGTTTGGTGTTGATCGAATTCTGGATCGTCTCGCGGATGCCGGTGACGACAATGGCGTCATCTTCCTCCGCCTGCGGTGCGGTGGTGGACGCGTCCTGTGCCATCGCGGGCATCGCGGCGATCAGCAGCGTCGAACCGGCGCCCGCCAGCAAGGCTGCGCGCAGCGTGCGCGCGTGATTGCGAGAATTCACTTCGTCTCTCCCCAAATGTCGATTCTGTTCTGACCAATATTGTCAGATATCGTCGCAAAATTGTCAACCACAATGTATGTCAAATTGGTTAGTCCATTATGCCATACACGTGTTGTCAGCGCACCAGTTGGCTCCGCAAGGCGGGGACCGCGCGTGCGAGCGCCTGAGTGACCAGTTTGGCCGTGACTTCGGCGCCGATATTGCCGAGGTGCGTATAGTCGAACTTGCGCGTCACCTGTCCGCGCGCGCCGTCGCCGGCTATCGGCGGGGGCGAAGGCGGGGCTGGGCGTGCGGTCAGCGTCGTTCCGGCTTTCGCTGCAGCAAGCTCGTCGGGCGTGGGCGCTTCCTGCGCGAGCTTGGTCGACATTTCGGCGCCCATCTCCTGCACCTGCCGGGCGCTCAGCGTGTTGAGGTCGACCAGTGGCACATCCATGGCCTTGGCGACGCCGCGCACCTGATCGGACCAGCTGGCGAGCGTGTTCCTGAGCTTGCCGTCCCTGAACTCGCGGCGGGTCAGTGGGGTGACCAGCACCGGCGTCGCGCCCGCGGCCTTCACCTCATCGACAAAGCGGCGCAAATTGGCCGGAAACTCGGTCGTTTCTTCGGTCCAGCGCTCGGACTTCGACGACTGGTCATTGTGCGCGAACTGGATCAGCACCCAGGTCCCGCGATAACCGGGCACCTTGGCTTCCGAGATCGCGATGTCCCAGCTGCCTTCCTGGCGATAGCTGCGGGTGCTGCGCCCGCCGCGTCCGGCGTTGACGCAGGCAACCGACGATTTGACATGATGCGCGCAAAATGCGCCGCCCCAACCGCTGTGCGGTGCCATCGTCGAATCACCAACTAGAATGATCTTGTACGGCTCCAGCGGTTCGGCATCGGTCCGTTCGCGGGTCTGGGCCTGGGCCCCGCTCGTCAGCAGGGCCCCCATCGCTGTTGCAACAAGCCAGCGCATATCACTTCCTTTCGGATCGGGTCAGGAAAAGGCGAGGCCGCCGTTGATGTCGAGGCAAACCCCGGCAAGGAAGCTGGCGGCCGGCGAGGCGAGATAGACGATCGTGTCCGCGACCTCGTCGGGATGGCCTTCCCGGCGGAGCGGCGTGTTGCCGGCAACCGCGGCGCGGCCCTCGGGCTTGGAGAAGATGTCGTGGAAGCTCGTGCCGATCAGGCCGGGGCAGACGGCGTTGACGCGGATTCCGTGGGGGCCCAATTCCTTTGCCATCGCGCGGGTGTAGGTCATCAGCGCGCCCTTTGCGGTCGCATAGATCGAAGCGCCGGGGCCGCCGCCGTCGCGGCCGGCGAGCGACGAGACGTTCACAACCGCGGAGCCTTCGCCAAGGAAGGGTTGCGATGCCTGAAGCACAAGGAACGCCGATTTGAGGTTGAGCGTCATGACATGGTCGAAAAAGGTCTCGTCCATTTCGCTCAGCGTCTTGCGCGCGACCATGCCGCCGGCGAGGTTGACGAGGATGTCGAGCCGACCGCTGAACGCCACGCCGACTTCTTCGAGCATCGAACGGACGGCACCGCTGTCGGTGACGTCGGCCTGCACCAAAAAGGCGTCGCCGCCCGCATCCTGAATGGTCTTTAGCGTTTCCTCAGCAGCTTCGCGGCCGCTGTTGTAGTTGATTGCGACGCGCACGCCGGCGCGGGCGAGGGCGATCGAGACCGAACGGCCGATATCGCGGCCGCCGCCGGTAACGAGCGCAGTTTTCCCCTGGAGAGTCATGTGATGCTGATCCTTATTCTTGGTTGTGGGTGGGTTGGATGGTGACGGGTTCGACGCGGCCGCCGACCAGCCAGAAGCACAGGAAGGAAATGGGCACGATCGCGGCGCTCAGCGCGAAAATCGGCTCATAACTTGTCGTGGTAAGGGCAGGGACGAGCCAGGTCGTGATCAGCGTGCCGGCGACTGCGGCGGTACCGCTGATCCCCGCCAGGCTGCCGACCGCGCCGCCGCCGAAATAGTCACTGGGCAGCGTTTGGATATTTCCGATCGCCATCTGGAAACCGAACAGGATGCACGCGATCAGCAATACCGCGGAGAGCGGGTCGCTCGCGCCGATCGTGAACAGCAGCGCGGGCAGCATGATCGTGCAGCCGATCGCGATGGTCAGCGTGCGCGCCTTGTGCACGCCGCCGCCGTTGCTGATAATCCGCCCCGCAAACCAGCCGCCGAACAGGCTGCCCAGCATCGCGCCGACAAAGGGCACCCAGGCGAACAATCCGATCTGCTTGACGTCGAAGCCAAAGGTTTCGGCAAGGTAGATCGGCAGCCACGACACGAACAGCCACCAGACCGGGTCGAGGAAGAAGCGCGCGAGGATCACGCCCCAGCTCTGGCGATAGCGCAACAGTTCGCCGAGCGGGACGCGGCGGCTGTCATCCTGCCCGGCTTCGGTGCGGCCCGACAGGATATAGGCGCGCTCTTCCTCGCTGAGGGCGGGGTGTTTTTCGGGATCGGCCTTGTAGAACCAGAGCCACGGAACGAGCCAGATAAAGCCGAGTACGCCGATCAACAGGAAGGTGCCGTGCCAGCCGAACTGGACGAACAGCAGCGCGATCAGCGGCGCCGACACGATCCCGCCAAGCGAGGCGCCGGCGTTGAAAATGCCCTGCGCCAGCGCGCGTTCGCGCGAAGGGAACCACAAGGCATTCGCCTTGGCTGCGCCCGGCCAGTTGCCCGCCTCGCTAACCCCCAGCGTCGCGCGCAGCACCATCAGCAGCGGCATCGAGCGCACCAGCGCGTGCGCCGCGATCGACAGCGACCAGACGACGATCGAAATGGTGAAGCCCATCCGCGTGCCGATCGCATCGAAGATGCGCCCGAAAAGCGATTGGCCGAAGGCATAGAAGATCATGAAGATCGTCACCAGCAGCGCATAATCTTCCTTGGTGGCGCCGATTTCCTTCGACACCTCGGGCCACATCACCGCGAGCGCGTTGCGGTCGATATAGTTGATGACCGTCGCCAATGCGATCAGCCCGATGACGCACCAGCGGAAGCGACCCTTGATATTGCTCATTTCTTCGCTCCGGTTTTGGCGATGTCGAGGCGGCCCACGGGGCCGTTCCAGGCCAGCGTGCGACCGTCGATGGTCAGGCTGTGTGTCGCGTCTGCTGCGGCGTCGTCGGCGACTGCAATCGCGATGCGGCGCCCATCGACAAGGGTGATCAGGACCAGGTCGATGTCCTTTTCCCGGCGATGTTCGAGCGCGGTGACGCGCGCGCTGCTGGCGACGACGGTTTCCGCCGACGCGTCATAGGCACCATGCGGTTCGAGCAGGCTGACAAAGGTTGCGGCCGCGGCCCCATCGACGCGCTGGATCAGCACAGGTTCGCGGCGCAGGTTGAAGTCGGGGTCATTGGCGCCGCTTTCGGCCACGAAGAAGCGTGTCCCCGCGGGAGGCGCCATATGATAGCTGTAAAACCGGCTGCCCTGCATCCAGGTTAGGCGCGCCTTGCCCGCCTTTGTGCCTTCGCCATCGACCCACAGATGCTGGTATCCGTTCGCCTTGCCCAGCACCCGACGCTCGGCGAGCTCGCGGTCGAACATGATGTCGCTGTCGATGATATGTCCCGAAAAATGCAGCGGCAGGTCATAGACATGCCTGCCGCTGCCAGTTCCGTGGAGGATATCGAGCGCAAGGGGATTGGAGAGGCCGTCGACAGAGATCAGCAGTAGCGCGCGGCGGATGCGGACATCCTTGTAAGCGCTGTCGATCGCGCCGATCGAGTAACGCGTCGGCCCATCGAGCGACGCGGCGATTTGCCGCGTGCCAAATTTTTCACCCGTTTTCCAATTTCCTGCGAATTGGCTTTGTTCATCAACAACAAGTGTGTTGTGTGCGATCGTCGCGCTCGCCCAACTGTCGTTTTCGGGCAGGTAGCGCCCGCCGCGCTTCGCCTCGACATTCAGGAAACGCGCAGCGCCATAGTCGGTTACCACCGCGCCGGTTTCATCATAATAGAGCCAGCCCAGCCGGTCGAAATGGCCGTGCCCCATTCCCTGCACGCTGTTCTTGGCGACAAGCAGCGGGCCCTTCGGATCAGCCTTGGTGCGCAGCAGGACCAGCGCGCCATTCTTGCCTTCGGGGCCGTCCGACAGCAGGCGCGATCCAAAGGGCCAAGGCTTGGCCTTCCCGACGGCCAGGTCGGCGGCCATCGCCTGTCCCGCCGGTGTCAGCACGGTGCGCCCCTGCCAGTTTGCGATCGACAGGAAGGTCGGGTCTTTCGTCGCGCCATATCCGATCGCGACGGCATGATAGAGTTCCTCGGTGCGCAAGCTCTTGTCGGGCATCGCGTCGTTGATCGGCAGGAAATAGCCGTCGTGGGTGACGTCGATCGCGGTACGGATCGCCTTCAGCACGATACCGTCCCGATAGTCGAAGATCTTGCGGTCCGGATCATTCGCCGCGATCGCGGCCGCGAAGACGACAAAGGGTTGTAGCGCATAACGTTGATAATAGGGCCCTTCGGCATAATAGCCGTCGGGCGAAAAGAGCAGGTCGAGCTGGCGCAGGAAGCCCGCTTTGCCGCTCTTGTCGAGCCCGAGCAGAGCCTTGTCGACGAGGTCGCGGTCGCCGAGCAGGTAGCCCGACAGCCCGACCCCGGCCGCCGCCCAGGTCGCGTGATTGTGAATGCGGTTGATGACCTCGGGCGATCCGTCGGACAGGAAGCGCGCCATCGGGCGGATCACCTGATCGTCGATCCGCTGGCGATCCGCGGCGGGCAACGCGTCGCGAATTTCGGCATAACCCTGCACCGCGTTGACGAGGAACACGCTGTCGTTCAGGCTTTGCCAGAACAGGCGGCCCGGAACCTGGTTCGACGCGGCCGGATGCGGTCCGAGCTTGGGATAAAGATCGGCATAGGCCAGCAAAAGTGCGCGGACATGGTCGCGGTAACGCGCTTCGCCGGTCAGGCGGTAAAGCTGGCCGCCCTCGAAGATCGTGCGATAATTGCGCTTATGCTGTTCGTGGGTCAGTCCGCCGCCGGGGTCCTTCGGCACCGGCACGTTCACGCCGGCGCGGATCGACGCGTCGACGTCGCGCTTGGCGCGTTCGACTTCGGCGGCGAAGAGCGGCGAGGGCGCCTGTGTCGTTGTGGCGGCAACGGGCAGCGGGTGGGCGGGCGCGGCGGGAACAGCGGCGGAAGCGAGCAGCAGAGCGAGCATTTGGGTCACGGGCGGCCCTCCATGATATTGCCCGACAGCTCGGCGCGCGCCGGCCCTTTCCAGGCGAGTTCCTCGATCCGTGGTGCGCGGGTGTGATTAAAAAGGTTGTTCGCGATCCGCGTGTTCGGCGTGCCGACCGAGTGGATGACGGCAACCGGCGCCGACCGGACAAAGCGATTGCCGGCAATATCGACATGCTGCGCGCCCGACAGGCGGAGCGAAGCGTCCCCGTTCCCGCTGTCGGCGACCTGCGACCCTGTCATCGCGAACCACGGCCCAAAGGTGCTTTCGTCCGTCCCCTTGCGCAGCAGGTCGGCGACCAATGCGACCCGGTCAAAGTGGCTGTCGGCGATCACCGTCCGCTCGGCGGCGTACCATCCCTTCGACTCTTGTTCGGCGGTGGCCGAAATGATGGTGCCCATGTCGGCAAAGTGGCTGCCGCGGATCTCGATCGATTCGGCAAAGGTGCCCGGCGCGCTGGCGATCGCGTCGACTCTCGACGCTTTGCCTGGTCCGCGCACTGTGACGCCGTCGAATTGGATGCGATAGTTGGGCGCGACGGCGCGGCCGACGGCCACCAAGGATAGCGCCGCGCCGACGGAGCGCGCATCGATCTCGATATTCTCGATCCGCAACCCGCCCCCGCCGTCTATCTGCGCAAGGCCGCCTGCGATGCGCAGCACCGGCGCTGCGCCCTTTGTTCCTGCGATGGTCAGTCGGTGCCGCAGCGTCAGGGGTGCGGCGAGGTCATAGGCACCGGCGGCCAGGGACAGCGTATCGCCGGCGCGCGACTTGTCGACCGCGGCGGCGAGCGAGGCGCCGGGTTTCACCGACGTCGTGCGGCCAGTACCGAACGCCGCTTCGGACGCGGACGAACGATGCCAGGCCACGCCCACCTCTTCGCGCTTTACTGGAACCAGGTCGCGCGGTGCGCCGATCGCGGCGAGTGCGGGGTCGACAGGATAGAGCAGGCCGTTTTCGGCCCGCTCCAGCTTGACGTCGCGTTGTTCGACGCCATTGCTGATAAGCGGGTTCGCAGTGCGGGCCTCGATATTTCCGGCAAAGGCGATGCCGCCGATGTCGCCGTCGGCGCGGAACGGGTCGGCACCGCGTGTGCCGACGATGAGGTTGCGCTCGAACCGGCTACCCACAGGCGGGGCGGAGCGTTCGGCATCGGCGCCGGCGGCGAGGGTGATCCGCGCGCTGTCGATGACTGAATTACGTTCGATCCGCGCGCCGCTGACTTGATGATAGCGGTTGATAGTCGAATCAGGAACGCCGTTCATCACGCTGATTGCGCTCTTGAAATCCTTGCCAGCCAATCCCTCGAAGTAATTCTCGCGGACAATCTGGTCGCGGTTGATGACACGCACGCCGCCGGTATCGGGCGCGTTGTTCCCGAAAAAGATATTGCGTTCGACAAGGTTGCCGTTGCCGTGGCGCAGGACGAATGCGCCTTGCGATTCAAGCACCAGATTTTCGCGGACGACATTGCCACCCGACTTGATCGAAACGATCTCAACCTCGCCGCTGGTGCGGTCGAAGATATTGCGTTCGACGATGCTGTTCGACGCCGACAACGATTCCTCGCTGGTGCCGATACGGATCGTTTCGCCGCCGTTCGACCCGAGCGGCGGACGCGGCCCGAAATAATTGTGATCGATGCGGTGGCGGTTGTCGAGCGGATCGCCCGCGCGGCGGATGACCGCCAAGGTCACACCGGCATTCGTCTTGCCCTCAAAATGTGAATGATCGACGCGGTTGCCGGTGCCATATAAGGCGACCCAGATATCCTCCGCGCGCCGGTCGGGCTTGCTGTATCCGTCGATTACCACTTCGGTCACGCGGCTGTCGAAAGCGAGCGTTTTCGAATCGCGGCGAAAGCTGATGACCTGGTTTGTTGGACTGGCGCCGCCGCGGAACAAAAGTCCCGATACGACAAGGTGCCGTCCGCCCATCCGCAGGTTCGACTGGCCGGTGAGCACGACCTTGCCTTTTGTCCGGGCGGTAAGGGTGATCGGCTTGTCGGCAGTTCCGGTGCCCGTGAAGACGACTTGGAAATCGCGCCATTCACCGTCGGCGAGGATGATCGAGTCGCCGGGCTTTGCCGCTTTGACTGCGGCCTTGAACTGCGCTTGGTCGGCGACCGCAATGTCACGCGCAAGCGCGGCGTGCGCCGTCGAAGCGCCGATCGCGATCGTCAAGGCAGCCCGTAGCAGCATGAATCTCTCCCCGATGTTCTGTCTTTATCGCTTACTGGTCTATATAAGTGGTATGACGATATCAAGCCACTTTGATTGACGATTTGACAAACCAGTTTGAAGGCGCCCGCGGTCGGCGGATGTCCGCGATAAGCCATTTGCTTATGCTGTGTTGGGGTTGTAATACGGGATCTGCGCATGAAATGGTTCCGTAAACCCCAAGGCCCCGATTCGACCTTCGCCGCGACGCCGCGTGCTCCGTTTGCCGACATTGCAGCGCCGCCGAATCAGCCCGAACCCGAAACGCGCAGGCGCAAATGGCTGCGCCGCCTGTCGCGCGGTTTAGCGGTCTTTGCAGTCGTTTTCCTCCTGCTCGTTGGGTGGCTCGCGCTTACCGCGCCCTTGTCGAAATCGCTCGAACCGATCGCGCCGCCGCAGATTACCCTGCTCGCATCCGACGGCACTCCGATCGCCCGCACCGGCGCCATTGTCGATAGGCCGGTCAAGACAAGCAACCTGCCCAGGCATGTGACCGGCGCTTTCCTCGCTATCGAAGACCGGCGCTTTTACACCCATATGGGCGTCGATCCGCGCAGTATCGCGCGGGCGGTGTGGAGCAATGTGACTGGCGGCCGGACGCAGGGCGGCAGCACGATCACCCAGCAGCTCGCGAAATTCACCTTCCTGACCCCAAAACGCACGCTTGGGCGGAAAGCACGCGAGGCCTTGATCGCCTTCTGGCTCGAGGCGTGGTTGACCAAGGACGAGATTCTCGAACGTTATCTCTCAAACGCCTATTTTGGCGATAACACCTATGGGCTACGCGCTGCGTCGCTCCATTATTTCTATCGCCAGCCGGAAAAGCTGACCAAGGCCCAGGCGGCGATGCTCGCGGGGTTGGTCCAGGCGCCGTCGCGGCTCGCGCCCACGCGCAATCCCGACCTTGCCGAAAAGCGCATGAAGCTCGTGCTGAGCGCAATGGTCGCTACCGGCTATCTGACCGAACGGGAAGCAAAGGCGATCCGCACCCCGCGTATCGACGTGCGGACGCGCAACACGTTGCCGACCGGCACATATTTCGCCGACTGGGCGCTTCCCGAAGCGCGAAAGCTGAGCGATGTGGGCTATTCGCGCCAGACGATCACGACGACGCTCGACGCGCGGCTGCAATCGATCGCGCGGCGCGTCACGGCGCGCGCGGGACTGGGCAAGGCGCAGGTCGCGCTCGTCGCAATGCGCCCGAATGGCGAGGTCGTCGCGATGATCGGCGGCAAGGATTATGCCGCATCGCCCTTCAACCGCGCGACGCAGGCGCAGCGCCAGCCAGGTTCGACCTTCAAATTGTTCGTCTATCTCGCCGCGCTCCAAGCCGGGTGGGAGCCCGATGACATGATCGACAACCGTGCGATCGAAACTGGGGCATATCGCCCCAAAAATTCGGGCGGTGCCTACTCCAGGGAAATCAGCCTCGAGGATGCGTTTGCGACATCGAGCAATGTCGCCGCGGTGCGCCTGCTGCGCGAAGTCGGCGACGACAAGGTGATCGACGTGGCCCGCGACCTGGGCGTTACCGCGCCGATGGCAAAGGGCGACCCAAGCCTCGCGCTCGGCACGTCGAGCATGACGCTGCTCGAACTCACCGCTGCTTATGCGGCGGTTGCCGCGAACAGTTATCCGGTCGAACCGCGCGCGTTCAAAGGCGAGGATAGGGGCTGGTTTGAGAATCTGGTGTCCGGGCCCAGCCGTTTCGGGTCGAGCGAGCATAAGGATATCGAGAAAATGCTGCGTGCCGCGGTCAACCGCGGGACCGGCCGTGCGGCGCGGTTGCCGCAGGCCAATTTCGGCAAGACGGGGACAAGCCAGGATAATCGCGACGCGCTTTTTGTCGGTTATGCCAATGATCTTGTCGTCGGAGTGTGGATCGGCAACGACGACAATACGCCATTGCAGGGTATTTCAGGTGGCGGATTACCAGCGCGCATCTGGCGCGACTTCATGACCCAGGCATCGGGCCAGCGCGCAGCTCCGCGACCCAGGGCAGCCGACCCGACGGGTCCGGTCGAACCCCAGGATATTCCGGACGTCGGGGCGATCCCGGTCGGCGAGACGACGAGCGTCGGTATCGAAGACGGCGACGCGGTGATCTCCACCGAAATCAATGGCAGCCGCATCGATTTGCGGTTGCCGATAACCAAAGACGCCCCGGCGGAGCAACCGCCCGCGCCGCCATAAGGTGCGGGCGCGGGGCATCGGCGTGGGTATTGACTATCATCGCGCAAGACTGTTTTGCTGGAAGATAGGGTTTGCCCGAAGGCCTGATCAGTCCGTCAACAGGTCGAATCCAGTCGTCGCCATCGTCTGTCCGTTGACGATCAATTCGATATCGTGCCGTCCCCGATGATGACGTCGCGTGCTGAAATCGCGGATGGTCTGGCTGATACGCAGCGCAGCGGTGTCGCCTCCCGCAAGGTCCAGCGTCTTCCACTTGAACACCTTGGGCGCGCTCTTGCCGCCCGCGCGCGCATAATGAATGCGATAATCGACCACCAACGGCTGATTTGCCGGCGAATCCGAAGCGATTTCGACGGTGATCGCAATCCGATCGCCCAGTCGCAGCACCGTTGGATCGACCGCAAACTTGCGCACCGTCACGGCCGCGCCGTGGCCGACCCCGATCAACGCCAGCGCGCGCGGTTCGCCCTGCTTGATCAGGGTGCGTAGCGCGTGGCGTATGATCCAGGCGGTCTGGGGCGCGTCCTGTTGCCAGCCCGAAAGACGGTCCAGCAACCAGTCGGGGCGGTCCTTGGCAATATCGTTCAGATGGTTCGCGACCGATTTGCGGACGTAAAGGCTCGCGTCGGCCTTCAACGTCTCGAGGATCGGCGCGGCCAGCGTCGGGTCGGCTTTCAGTGCGGGCACCCGCGACGCCCACGGCAGGCGCGGCCGCGCGCCTTCGCTGGCGAGCCGGCGGACATGCTCGTCGCCGTTGGCGGTCCAGTCGGCCATGATTGCCAAGGCGCGAGAGGTGTCCGCCACGAGAAAAGGCCGGATCGCAAACTCGGCCGAACCGAAGCGCGTCAGGTCGGCAAGCGCCGCCATCGACGCGTCGAAATGTTCGAGCCCGTATCGCGCGGCATATTCGGTGACGGCGATCGCCTGAAAACCATGGGTCAGTCGGGGCGCCATTGCGCGCAAGAGATCGAGCGCCGCCAGATAGTCGCGGGGCAGCGCCACATGCAGCGCGTCGGCAATATGGCGCACCCGTTCCATGATCGACAGTGGGGAAAGCCCGGACGCCGCGGCATACAGGAAGGCCGGCCTGTCGAAGTGCGGCGACGCCGCCGCTCCGGCATTGGCAATGGTTTCGAGCGCTGCCGGCCCGAGCAGGTCTTTGAGCAGGGCAGGCGTCTGGTCGGTCACCACGGCACCCTATTGCCGTTCGACCAACCCGCCGCCGAGCGCAACATAGAGCGTTACCAGATTGTCGACCTGCGCACGGCGCAGTTCGATGAGCGCCTGTTCGGCGGCGAACAGATTGCGTTCGGCGTCGAGCACTTCGAGATAGGTCGAAACGCCCTCGCGATACCGCTTGCGCGCCAGGTCGGCGATGCGCCGCTGCGCCAGCGTGCCGCGTTCCTGCGCTTCGACCTGATCGGCGAGGAAGCGGCGTCCGGCGAGGGCGTCGGCGACTTCGCGAAACGCCCCCTGGACCGTGCGCTCATAGGTTGCGACCGCGATATTCTCGCGCGCTTCGGCGACGGTCAGATTGCCCTTGTTGCGCCCGAAATCGAAGATCGGCAGCGTGATCGACGGACCGAAGCTCCAGCCGAAGCCATTGTCGCTGAACAGATTGTCGAGCGACCCCGACGCAAACCCCAAATTCCCTGTCAGCGAGATCGATGGGAAAAAGGCGGCGCGCGCCGCGCCGACATTGGCCCGCGCGGCGCGCAGCCGCTCCTCGGCCGCGACCACATCGGGGCGCGCGACGAGAAGGTCGGACGGCAATCCTGCGGTGAGCGTCGGCGACTGGCCCTGCGCAACAAGCGGCAAGGGAGCGGGCAGGGGACCGGCCACCGGCCCGCCGGTAAGTACGGCGAGAAAATTGTCGGCCTGCGCCTTGCCGAGCTTCAGACTGGCAAGCTGCGTTTCCGCCTGTGTCAACAGCGTCTCCGACTGGCGATAGTCGAGCGCCGAGGTCACGCCCGCATCGAGCCGCCGCTTGGCGATGCGGAGCCCTTCCTTGCGGCTTGTCACCGTCGCTTCGGCCAGCTCCATCTGCTCCTCCGCGCCGCGCGAGGAGAAATAGGTCGAGGCGACGTCGCGGACGAGGGCAAGGCGAAAGGCGCGCTCGGCCTGTTCAGTCGCGAGATACTGGCTACGGGCCGATTCGGACAGATTTTTGACGCGGCCCCAGAAATCGAGCTCGAACGAGGTCACACCGACCCCGACCGAATAGCGGTTGGTCGTATCGGTTCCCGCGCCGACCAACGATTGCCCGCGCGTCCGCGTCGCATCGGCGCTGGCGCCCACGGTGGGCAGGCGGTCGGCGTCCTGAATGCGATAAAGACCGCGCGCTTCCTCGATTTGCGCAACCGCGACGGCGAGGTCGCGGTTACGATCGATCGCCTGCGCGATCAGCACTTCAAGCTGCGGATCGGCGAAGAAATCCTGCCAGCTGACCTCGGTTGCGCGCTGACCCAGCGTCACGTCGCCGGCGAATTCCGCCGGATAGGCTGGCGCGGTTGCAAGCGGCGGCCGTTCGTGTGGCGGCGCCATATTGACGCATCCTGCGAGCGTCGTCGCCGCAGCGAGGGCGATCAGGTTACGCATGACCGGGTTCCTCATGATGTCCTTTTTCGGTGGGAGCTGGCGGACGCTTGCGGCTGATCCATTTGCGCACCGACAGGTAGAAGAGCGGGATGAAGAAGATGCCGAGCAAGGTTGCGGCGATCATCCCGCCCATCACGCCCGATCCGACCGCGATGCGGCTGGCGGCGCCGGCCCCGCTCGCGATGACGAGCGGCACCATGCCGAGGATGAAGGCTAGGCTGGTCATGATGATTGGGCGCAGGCGCAGCTTCACCGCCTCCATCACCGCATCAAGTGTCGATTTGCCTTCGGCTTCCTGTTCAATGGCAAACTCGACGATCAGGATCGCGTTTTTCGCGGCCAGCCCGATGATCGTGATCAGGCCGACGTTGAAATAAATGTCGGCGGACAGTCCGCGCATCATGGAAAACAGCACCGCGCCAAGCACCCCCAGTGGCACGACGAGCAGCACCGCGACGGGCACCGACCAGCTTTCGTAAAGCGCCGCGAGCAACAGGAATACGACGACCAGCGACAAGCCGAGCAACATGCCGATCTGGCCCGCCGACTGTTTTTCCTCATAGGAAATGCCGGTCCACTCGAACGCAAATCCCGCGGGCAGCGTTTCTGCAAGCCGTTCCATCTCAGCCATCGCTTCGCCCGTCGACTGGCCGGGCGCGGGTTCGCCCGAAATTGTCATCGCAGGATAGCCGTTATAGCGCTGAAGCTGCGGCGATTCCGCCGACCATTCGGCGCTGCTGAACGACCCGAAGGGCACCATGTCACCGTTCGCGCTGCGCACGCGCAGGTCGAGCACGTCCTGCGGCGTCATGCGGCTGGCGGCATCGGCCTGGAGCAGCACGCGCAGCACGCGGCCTTCGCGGGTGAAGTCGTTGGCATAGGCGCTGCCGAAACTGATCGCGAGCGTCGCATTGACGTCGCCGATCGACAGGCCCAGCGCGCGCGCCTGAATACGGTCGATATCGACCTTCAGCACCGGGGCATCCTCCTGACCCTCCGGCCGGACATTGGCGAGCAACTTGCTCTGCATCGCGCCGCCGAGCATCTGGTTGCGCGCCGCGACCAGCGCCGCGCGACCGTTGGCGCCGCGGTCCTGCAATTTGAAGGTAAAGCCGCTCGACGTTCCAAGCTCCGGAATCGACGGGGGGCTCAGCGAGAAGGCGAAGGCCTCCTTGATCCCCATCAACGTCCCCATCGCCTTGCCCGCGATCGCTTCGGCGCTGTCGCCGTCGCCAGTGCGCTCGTCCCACGGCTTGAGCGGGGTAAACATGATCGCGTTCGCCTGACCCTGTCCGAAAAAGCTGAAGCCGTTGACCAGCACGATATTCGCGACCTGCGGCTGTTCGGCGAAGAACGCCTTGACCTGTTTCGTCGCCTCGGCAGTTCGCTGGGACGTCGCGCCCGGCGGTGCCTGAACCACCGTGATCAGATAGCCCTGGTCTTCCTGCGGCAGGAAGGAACCGGGCAGGCGAGTGAACAGCAGGCCGGTCACCAGCACCATCGCGGCAAACACGCCCAGCCATCGCAGCGGCGCGGCCAAAATCTTGCCCACGCTACCCTGATAGCGATCGGTCGTGCGTCCGAACCAGCTATTGAAACGCGCAAAGAAGCGATCGAAGAAAGCGCCGATCTTGCCTTTGCGAGCGGTGTCGTCGTGCGGCTTGAGCAGCGTCGCGCAAAGGGCCGGCGTCAACGTCAGCGCGAGCAGCGCCGAAAACGCGATCGAGATGGCGAGCGTCATTGAAAATTGGCGGTAAATGCCGCCGGTCGATCCGGGGAAGAACGCCATCGGGATGAACACCGCGATCAGCACCAATGTGATGCCGATGATCGCGCTGGTGATCTGCCCCATCGCTTTCACCGTCGCGTCATAGGGCGAAAGATGCTCCTCGTTCATGATGCGCTCGACATTCTCGATCACGACGATCGCATCGTCGACCAGGATACCGATCGCCAGCACCATGCCGAACAGGGTCAGCACGTTGATCGAAAAACCGAACATCCACAGGCCAAGGCAGGCGCCGGCGAGCGCGATCGGGACCACCACGGTCGGGATGACCGTCGCGCGCCAATTCTGGAGGAACAGGAACATGACGAGGAATACGAGCACCATCGCCTCGGCCAGCGTGACCACCACCTCTTCGATCGAAAGGCTGATGAACGGCGTCGTGTCGTAGGGGATCGACCAGGTAATATCGGGTGGGAATCCCTTTGACAGTTCGGACATCTGGGCGCGGACGCCCTCGGCGGTCGCAAGGGCGTTGGCGCCGGGGGTCAGCTGGACCGCGAGACCCGCCATCGGCTTGCCGTTGAGTTCCGACGAGAAGAGATAGCTTGCCGACCCCAGCTCGACGCGCCCGACGTCGGCCAGCGTCACGGCCGACCCGTCGGGGTTGGCGCGCAGGATGATGCTTTCAAACTGCTCGGGCTTCGTAAAACGGCCCTGCG
>Ga0155548_151_pt1 | contig 17759 bp, 12 predicted proteins | sample RifCSPhighO2_12_FD_107205 | JGI IMG/M metagenome (GOLD analysis project Ga0155548, IMG submission 107205) | Sphingopyxis sp. RIFCSPHIGHO2_12_FULL_65_19
CTTGCGCGCGCGGGCGACGACCAGCTTATCTTCTTCCGAAAGCTCGTCCATGCCGAGAATCGCGATGATGTCCTGAAGCGACTTATACTTCTGCAGCGTTTCCTGAACGCGGCGAGCGGTCTCATAATGCTCCTGGCCGACGATGGCGGCGGTCAGCACGCGGCTGGTCGAATCGAGCGGATCGACCGCCGGATAGATGCCGAGCTCCGAAATCGCGCGGTTCAGCGTCGTCGTCGCGTCCAAGTGGGCGAACGAGGTGGCCGGGGCCGGATCGGTAAGGTCATCCGCGGGAACGTAGATGGCCTGCACCGAGGTGATCGAGCCCTTGTTGGTCGAGGTGATGCGTTCCTGCAGCGCGCCCATGTCGGTCGACAGCGTCGGCTGATAACCCACCGCCGACGGAATACGGCCGAGCAGCGCCGACACTTCCGAACCCGCCTGGGTGAAGCGGAAGATGTTGTCGACGAAGAAGAGCACGTCCTGGCCTTCCTGGTCGCGGAAATATTCGGCGATGGTCAGGCCCGACAGCGCGACGCGAGCGCGGGCGCCCGGGGGTTCGTTCATCTGGCCGAACACCAGCGCAACCTTCGACCCTTCGGGGGTCGGGTTGCCGTCGGCGTCCTTGGCGATAACCCCGGCGTCGAGGAATTCGTGATAGAGGTCGTTGCCCTCGCGGGTGCGTTCACCAACGCCCGCGAACACCGAGGTGCCGCCATGGCCCTTGGCGATGTTGTTGATCAGTTCCTGGATGAGAACGGTCTTGCCGACCCCGGCGCCGCCGAACAGGCCGATCTTGCCGCCCTTGGCATAAGGCGCGATCAGGTCGATGACCTTGATGCCGGTGACGAGAATGCTCGTTTCGGTCGACTGGTCGACAAATTCGGGAGCCTTGGCGTGGATCGGCGCGGTGGCGGTGGCGTTCACCGGACCGCGTTCGTCGATCGGCTCGCCGATGACGTTGAGGATGCGGCCGAGCGTCTGCGGGCCGACGGGCACCGAGATCTGCGCGCCGGTATCGACGACGGGCTGGCCGCGGGTCAGACCGTCGGTCGCGTCCATCGCGATCGTGCGAACGGTGTTCTCGCCAAGATGCTGTGCGACTTCGAGGACAAGGCGGTTGCCATTGTTGTCGGTTTCGAGCGCGTTCAAAATGGCGGGGAGCTGGCCGGTGAACTGGACGTCGACAACGGCGCCGATGACCTGCGCGATGCGGCCCGTGGCAGCGGTGGTGCTTGCAGCCTTGGGCGCGGCGGCCTTCTTCGGCGCAGCCGCCTTGGGCGCGGCGGCCTTCTTGGCAGGAGCCTTCTTTTCGGGAGCGGTAGCCATTACTTTCTTCCTTGCTTGGATAGCTTAGAGCGCTTCCGCGCCTGCAATGATTTCGATGAGTTCGGTGGTGATCGCCGCCTGACGGGTGCGGTTGTAAACGATGGTCAGCTTGTTGATCAGGTCGCCCGCGTTGCGCGTCGCATTGTCCATCGCGGTCATCGACGCGCCCTGTTCGGACGCGGCGTTTTCCAGCAGACCCTTGAAGATCTGGATCGTGATGTTGCGCGGCAGCAGGTCGGCAAGGATCGCTTCCTCGTCGGGTTCATATTCAACCGAAGCCCCGGACCCCGATCCGGGGGCGGCGCCTTCCGGGGCGGGAACCGGGATCAGCTGCTGGCCGGTCGCTTCCTGAAGCAGCGCCGAGCGGAATTTGGAATAGAAGAGATGGGCGACGTCGAAGGCGCCCGCTTCGTAAAGCTCCATCACCTTTGCCGAAACCTCGTGTGCCTGTTCAAAGCCGATGTCGCGGATGCCGGTGGTTTCGTAATTCTCGATCACCTGGCCGGGGAAAAGGCGGTTGATCACCGGGCGGCCCTTGCGGCCGACGAGGTAGAAAATGACCTTCTTGCCCTGTGCCTGCAGTTCGAGCGCCTTGTCGCGTGCCGCCTTGACGATGTTCGAGTTGAACGCGCCGGCCAGGCCGCGGTCGCTGTTGAGCACGACGAGCAGGTGCGTGTCGCTCTTGCCGGTGCCCGACAAAAGCTTCGGCGCCGAATCCGACGCGCCGACCTTCGACGCGAGGCTGGCGACAACGCCTTCGAGCCGCTCGGCATAAGGACGCGCGGCTTCGGCCGCGGCCTGCGCCTTGCGCAGCTTGGCGGCGGCGACCATTTTCTTGGCCTTGGTGATCTTCTGGGTCGACTTGACCGAGACGATGCGACCTTTGAGTTCCTTAAGCGATGCCATTACGGCCCCTCTTGTTCGTCAGCCCGGCGCGAAGGCCGGGCTCACGGTAACTTGCTTACGCGAAAATCTTGGCGAAGGCGTCGAGCGCCGCGACCAGACCCTTTTTGGCGTCGTCGCCAAGGTCCTTGGTGTCGCGAATCGTCTTCAGAACATCGGCGTGGTCGCTGCGCAGATAGGCGAGCATTGCCTGTTCATAGCGCGACACGTCGGTCGTCGCGACAGTGTCGAGATAGCCGTTGGTGCCGGCGAAGATCGACGCGGTCTGTTCCTCGAACGGCATCGGCTGGAACTGCGGCTGCTTCAGCAGCTGCGTCAGGCGCGCGCCGCGGTTGAGCAGCTTCTGCGTCGAGGCGTCGAGGTCCGAACCGAACTGCGCGAACGCTTCCATTTCGCGATACTGGGCAAGCTCGAGCTTGATCGAGCCCGACACCTTCTTCATCGCCTTGGTCTGCGCGGCCGAGCCGACGCGGCTCACCGACAGGCCGACGTTGATCGCGGGGCGGATACCGGCGTTGAACAGGTTGGTTTCGAGGAAGATCTGGCCGTCGGTGATCGAAATCACGTTGGTCGGGATGTACGCCGAAACGTCGCCCGCCTGCGTTTCGATGATCGGCAGCGCGGTGAGCGAACCCGAACCATTGTCGCTGTTCATCTTCGCCGCGCGCTCGAGCAAGCGGCTGTGGAGATAGAAAACGTCGCCGGGGTAGGCTTCGCGGCCCGGCGGGCGGCGCAGCAGCAGCGACATCTGGCGATAGGCGACGGCCTGCTTCGACAGATCGTCATAAACGATCACGGCGTGCATGCCGTTGTCGCGGAAGAACTCGCCCATCGTGCAGCCGGTGTAAGGCGCGAGGAACTGAAGCGGAGCGGGCTCCGATGCGGTCGCGGCGACGACGATCGAATATTCCATCGCGCCATTTTCTTCGAGCTGGCGGACGATCTGTGCGACGGTCGAACGCTTCTGGCCGACCGCGACGTAGATGCAATAGAGCTTCTTCGACTCGTCGGTGCCGGCGTTGGCCTGCTTCTGGTTGATGAAGGTGTCGATCGCGACCGCGGTCTTGCCGGTCTGACGGTCGCCGATGATCAATTCGCGCTGGCCGCGGCCGACGGGGACGAGCGCGTCGAGCGCCTTCAGGCCGGTCTGGACGGGTTCGTGAACCGAGGTGCGCGGGATGATGCCCGGCGCCTTCACTTCGACGCGCATGCGCTTGTCGGCCTTGATCGGGCCCTTGCCGTCGATCGGATTGCCGAGGCCATCGACGACGCGGCCGAGCAGACCCTTGCCGACGGGAACGTCGACGATCGTGCCGGTGCGCTTGACGGTGTCGCCTTCCTTGATCTCGCTATCCGAGCCGAAGATCACGATACCGACGTTGTCGGCTTCGAGGTTGAGCGCCATGCCCTGAACGCCGTTGGCGAATTCGACCATTTCACCGGCCTGGACATTGTCGAGGCCGTGGACGCGGGCGATGCCGTCGCCGACCGACAGGACCTGACCGATTTCGCTGACCGTTGCGTCGGTGCCGAAATTGGCGATCTGGTCCTTGATGACCTTGCTGATTTCAGCGGCGCGGATTTCCATGGTTTAGCCTTTCATCGGGCAAATTGGGCGTAGGGCTTTTCAGCCCTTCATCGCCTGGGCGAAACTGTTGAGACGGGTACGGATGCTGCCGTCGATCAGCTGGCTGCCCAGCTGGACGACGAGGCCGCCGAGGATGGCGGGATCGACGGTCGCGGCGACGCTGACGTCGCGCCCGACACGGGTTTTGAGGTTCGCGGTCAGCTCTTTCAGCTGCGCCGCCGAAAGCGGATGCGCGCTGGTGACCTTGGCGGTCACTTCGCCGCGATGATCGGCGACGATCGCGTCGAACGCGTCGATCATCTTGGGCAGGTCGGCGAGCCGGCGGTTCTCGGCGAGCACGCCGAGGAACTTGGCCGTGAGCGAATCGAGTTTCATCGCCTTGCCGACCGCCGCGACCGCGTTCGCGGCATCGGTGCGGCCGACGACGGGGCTGGCGATCAGGGCCGTCAGGTCGGCCGATTCGGCGAGACCTGCGCGAAGGTCGCTGAGGCTCTTCGCCACCGCGTCGATCGCGTTCGATTCGCGCGCCAGATCGAACAAAGCGACCGCATAACGGCCCGCGAGGCCCGCCGTGATGTTGCCTTGAATGCCGCCGGAATTCTCCACGCGTGAAAGTCCTTTGTTGCTATCCCGTGGGGGATGGGTCGCGCGCTTTTTTGGGGAGATTCGACGAATGTCCCCCACGCGAAGTCGCGGCGCGCCTAGCAACGATTTTGCTGCAATGCAAGGCGGGCGGGCGATTGCTTTTGCCCCTTCGTGCGATAGGGACGGCTCAATCAAAAAATATGATGGCGAAGGGAAGGTGTGCGATGGGCGAGATGATCCGGATGACGATGGACGATGGCGTCGAAATCCCCGTCTATCAGGCCCAAGCGGAAGGGGAGCGCCGCGGCGGTCTGGTGCTGATCCAGGAAATCTTCGGGGTCACCGATCATATCCGCGAGATGTGCGACGAATACGCCGCCGAGGGCTATGAGGTGCTCTCGCCCGCCTTGTTCGACCGCGAACATCCGGGGTTCGAGAGCGACTATTCGGGGCCGCAGTTCCAGCGCGCGGTCCAGCTGGCGCGCGAACTGCACCCGTTCGAGCAGAGCCTGAAGGATGCGCAGACGTGCATCGATGCGCTCAAAGCGAAGGGCCCCGTCTTCATCACCGGCTATTGCTATGGCGGCTCGGTCGCGTGGCGGATGGCGCAGATCAGCCCCGACCTCGCCGCTGCGTCGGCCTTTTACGGCAGCCTGGTGCCGACGATGTTCAAGGATGAGGCCCCACGCTGCGCCGCCATCGCGCATTTCGGCCGCTTCGACGACGGCATCCCGATCGAGGGGGTTGAGGCGCTGATCGCAAAGAATCATCCGACCGCGCAGATTTTCGTTTATGAGGCCGGGCACGGTTTCAACAGCGACCGGCGCAAGGATTATCACGAGCCGAGCGCCGAGCTGGCGCGCGAACGGACGCTGATGCTGTTCAAGGCGTGCGGGGGCTAACCCATTTCCGGCTCAATTGTCGGTTAAAGCCGCCGCGCCCCTCGCCGGCTGGCAGCGGTAGACGAGCCGTTCGTTGGGGCTGGCGGGCAGGCTGCTGCGGATCGCATCCTGCTGCGCGGCCAGGCCGGCAAGTTCGTCGGGGTTGGCGGTGCAGCTCTTGAGCGTGATCGCGGCGCGCGTTTCACGGGCCTTCGACATCGTTTCGGCATCGAGCAGATAGCGGTCGACGCGATAGTCGCGCCCGGTCGAATCGATCGACGCCACGGTGACGGTCGCCTCCTCATTGGGAACGAGGATGCGCTGCCAGCGGTCGTCGGCGCCGCGCGTATATTGGGTGCGGCCGTTGACGCAGCCGTCGGCGCCGATCGTGACGGGAACGTCGGTCGTCGCCGACACGGTGATGCGGCTGCGGTCCTGGCGGATCGTGCAGAGGAAACTGCCCTGCGCGAGCTTCGGCGCGGCCGCGGCGGGCGCGGCGACTTCGCTGGCAATTTCGGCCTGCGCGTCGGGACGGGTGACGAACAGCACCGCGGCACCCAGCATCAGCGCGGCGCCCGCGCCCCCGGCCATCTTGGCATTGCGGATATTTTTCTGGCTGTAGAAGAGCAGCCCGGCGCCCGCGGCCAGCGCGCCGATCACGAAGAACACCCCCGCCAGCGCGATGCGGTTTTCGCGCGCGGCAAGCGCCTCTTCCTCCGCGCGGGCCTGTCGGCGTTCGCGGTCGAGCCTGGCGGCGGTATCCTTTGCGGCGTTCGCCTCTGCGCTCGCGCGCGCTTCGGCATCGAGCGCGGCGCGGTCGCGCGCATCGGCTTCGGCAAATGACAGGCACGCGGTGCCGATGCTGGCATAGGACTGGTTGGCGTCGGCAAGGAAGCGCGTGAGTTCGCGCGCCGAAATCGCGAAGGCAAAGGGCGAATCGCCGTCATCGGCGCGGGTGATCGCGGTGTTGATGCCGACGATCCGGCCGCACTGGTCGACCAGCGGGCCGCCCGAATTGCCGCGCGAGATCTTGGCGGTGTGGATCAGCATCGCGACCCCGTCGACCGCCTGCATGTTTGACATATTGCCCTCGCTGCGCGTCGGGGTGCGCGGGGTGATATAATCGTTGGCGCTGCGCGCGGTCGCCAGGTCGACGTTGCCGGGATAGCCCAGCGCAACGACGTCGGCGCCCGAATCGAGCGGGCCGGTGAAAACCGCGGCGGCGGGCAGGCGGCCCTCGGTAATCTCGATCAGCGCAAGGTCGCGATTGGTGTCGATGGCGATCAGCTTTCCCGCAAAACTTTTCTGTCCTTCCGACGGGACGACGCCGAGCGCGACATTGCCGGGATATTGGACCGCCGATTCGACGACATGCGCGTTGGTGACGATCCGCGTCGGTGAAATCGCGATGCCGCTGCCATGCCCAAAGCCGACCACTTCGCCATCGATCATCGCAACGGTGACAACGCGCACGACACTGCGCGACGCGGCGCTGATGTCGTCGGCGGCACGGACGGGCGCCGTCGGGACCAGGGCAAGGGCGAACAGGGCGAGCAGCAGCGAGAAGAGGCGGGTCATGGCGCGCACACTAGCCGCCCGAAGTTTGAACGCAAGCATCGGGACGCGCCGCGAATCGGGCGGTGGCATGGAAGGGAGACAGCCGAGAAAGGATGTTTCGATGACCTATGTGATCCAGGGACTTTGCCCCGATCGCTTTGCCCCGCTGTTTGCGATGGGCGATGCCGAATTGGCGGCGATCAACGCGCGGCGCGTGACCGCGACGGCCGACCGCGGCTTTCCGTGCCGCATCAGCCTGGAGGATGCGAAAGCGGGCGAGGCGCTGATTTTGCTTCATCACACCAGCCACGACGTCGCGACACCGTATCGCAGCGCCTATGCCATCTATGTGCGGCAGGGTGTCGATGCGGCGCAGTATCGCGACGCGACCCCACCGCTATTCGAGGGGCGCCCGCTGGCGCTGCGCGCCTTTGGCGCCGACGGCATGTTGCACGCCGCGCGGCTTGCGCAAGCTGGCGAAGCCGATGCCGCCATCCGCGACCTGTTCGCCGACGCGGCCATATCCTATATCGATGCGCACAATGCCGCGCATGGCTGTTTCGCCGCGCGGATCGAAAGGGATGCGGCATGAGCAGCGACCTGATGGACGATGATGCGCGCTGGGCAGCAGTGTTGCGCCGCGATCGCGCGCTCGACGGGCGCTTCGTGACCGGGGTGCTGACGACGGGCATCTATTGCCGGCCGAGCTGCGCCGCGCGCCACCCGCTGCGCGAAAATATACGCTTTTTCGGCGACGGCGCCGCGGCGCGCAAAACCGGGCTGCGTCCGTGCAAACGCTGCCTCCCCGACGATGTCGCGCGCGACGAGGGTGCGGTGCTTGCCGCGATCCAGGCGATCCAGGCGAGCGAGGAGCCGCTCGCGCTCGCCGACCTGGCCGCGCGCACCGGCTATTCGCCGACGCATTTCCAGCGCGTCTTCACCCGCCACACCGGACTGTCGCCCGCCGCCTATGCCCGCGCGCTGCGCGAGGAACGCGCGCGGCAGGCGCTGAGCAAAGGGAGCCGGGTGACCGACGCAATTTACGACGCGGGCTTTTCGGGGCCGTCGCGATTCTATCAGAATATGGAGGGACGCATGGGCATGACGGCTTCGGCATGGGTGAACGGCGGTCGGGGCGCGACGATCCATTGGGCCGTCGTGCCGACCAGCCTGGGCGATATGCTGGTCGCAGCGACGACAAGAGGCGTGTGCCGCTTGTCGTTCGCCGAGGGACGCGAGGCGCTCGAGGCGCGGTTTCCGGCCGCGGAGCTGGTCGAGGGCGGCGCCGAGTTCGAGGCACTTCTCGTGCAGGTTGTCGCCGCCGTCGAGGCGCCGACCGACGGTTTCGATCATATCCCGATCGACGTGAAGGGCACCGCCTTTCAGGAAGCGGTGTGGCGCGAATTGCGGAAAATTCCCGCGGGCGAGACGCGCAGCTATGCAGACATCGCCGCCGCGGTGGGTAAGCCCAAGGCGGTGCGCGCAGCGGGAAGTGCGAACGGGGCCAACAATGTGGCGGTGCTGATCCCGTGCCACCGCGTGGTGCGCAGCGACGGTTCGCTCGGCGGCTATGCTTACGGCCTGCCGATCAAAGAAGAATTGCTGAAGAGGGAGAGTTTCTGATGCCGGATAAAGTCGCTGAGTTTCGCGCGCTGCACGTCCCCGGCGACCCGCTGATCCTGGTCAACATCTGGGATGCGGGGAGCGCGAAGGCTGTCGCTGCGGCCGGGGCAAAGGCGATCGCCACCGGCAGTTTCGGCGTCGCAGGCGCGCAGGGTCGCTCCGATGGCGAGGATTTCCCGATCGAGGATGTGTTCGAGAATCTGGCCCGCATCCTGGCGGTCACCGACCTGCCCGTCACGATCGACATGGAGGCGGGTTATGGCGCCGATGCGGCGATGGTCGGGGTCTCGGTCGGCCGCGCGAAAGCCGCCGGAGCGGCGGGCATCAACATGGAGGATCGCCTGCCGGGCCAGTCGGAGCTGCTGCCGGCCGACGAGGCAGCCGCGCGTTACCGCGCTGCAAGCGACACGGGAATTTTTGTCAACGCGCGCTGCGATACATTTCGCGGTGCTGACCCGGCGAAGGACGGCGCGGCGCTGGTCGCCGCCACGCTTGAACGCGCGCGCGCCTATGCCGATGCCGGCGCCGACTCGCTGTTCGTTCCCTTCCTGCTCGATCCGACGTGCATCGGGGCGATCTGCGACGCCTCGCCGCTGCCCGTGAACATATTGCGCGGCAAGGGCGGCCCGACGCACCAGGAGCTTGCCGCGCTCGGCGTCGCGCGGATCAGCCATGGGCACCAGCCCTGGGCTGCGGCGATGGCGTGGCTGAGCGGACAGGCGCAGCAAGTCCTTGGCGGCGCCGAACCCGATTATTGACGGGCGTCAGTCGCCGTCATCGTCGGGCGATTGTGCGCCCGCGGCCGCGCCGCGGTCGCGCATTGTCTCGATCCGTTTCAGCAAGGCGTCGCCGCGGCCATTGTCGTGCGGGTCGAAGGCGACGGTCTTGGCAAGGTTGATCGCCGGTTCAAAGCGGCCAAGATGCGCAAGCGATACGGCGTAGGCGCTGCGCAGATTGAGATTTTCGGGCGCGAGGACGAAGGCGCGTTCCAACCCCTTGATCGCCATGTCGCTCGGTCGCTTTCCTTCGATCAAAAAGCTTTGGAAATAGGCGTGGAGCGGGATCGGGTCGTTCGGATCGGCGCGGTTGGCGATCTGGATCGGCCGCCGTGCTTCGCGCCATGCCGCCGGGTCGGTCTCGCCCTTCTTGCGCAGCTCGGACAACTGGAGCTGGCCCAGCAGGACATTGGCGCGCACATGTTCGGGCTTTGCCGCGAGCACCTTGTCCAGCGCGCCGCGCATCGCGGCAAGATCGCGCGTCGCCGGCTCGATATCCCATTCCGCGGCCGCAAGTTCGTAGTGAAGGTCGGGATTTGAAGGCATTTTTTGCGCCAGTGCGCGCAGCGCGTCGCGCACCTTCGCCAGCCGTGCCTTGTCACCGCGCGCGTTCAGCCGCTCCAGCCGCAGCATGATCACCGCATCCTCGTCGGCCGACAGCGGCGCGATGCGGATATTGGCCGACACCGGGACCGGCGCGCGGGTGGTCCGATAGTTCAGCTTACCCTGGATATAGCGGTTAAGATCCTTGTCGAGCAGCGCGAGGTCGCCAAAGGCGTCGGACGCCGCCTGGCGGGCGTCGGTGCCCGCATTGATGGCATTGGTGTAGCGATTGACCTGATCGCCGCGCGGGCCGCTGTGCATCAGCATATGGGTCAAAATCCACGCGCGGCCGTAATAGACGTCGGTCTGCCCGTTGCTTCGCATCGCGCCCGGCTGTTCAAACAGGAGTTTTTCGGCCGGGATTTTCGGCATCTGCAACAGGCCATAGGCGCGGCGATAGACCGGCCGTCCGATCATCGCATGACCCTTTTTGTCGAAATCGACGGTCGAATAATATTCGGCGAACCCCTCGATCAACCAAGCCGGAAAGGCGGCGCGCAGGTGGCGCTTCATAAAATGGTGGCTATATTCGTGGAACAGCACCTGCTGGGCCGCCGACGTCCCGGCGACGCCGCCCGCGCCGTTGTTCTGGCGAAAGGATATGGCAAAGCTGCCGTCGCGGTCCTGGCGGTAAAAGCCCGCCACCGGCGCGCTGCGCGATCCCGTCGCCAGTTCGGCGACGTCATTCGCCGCGGGGACAAGGTAGATGGGAAGCTTGCTTTCCTCGCCCGGCGTTTCGACGTTGAACAGCAGGCGGAGCGTGGTGTCGAAACGCTGCAAATTCTCGGCAAAGTCGCGCAGCGATTTTTCGCTGCTCTCGCTATAAATGATGAAACTGTCGGTGTCGGCGCGAAGCCATTGGGCATTGGCGGTGTCGGTCATTCCGAGCAGCGCGATTCCAGCCAGCAGGCCCAAGCCGATCGTCTTCATTGTGCGCCCCCGCATTGCATCTCGTGCCATGCTGCCAGCGCGCCGCCTGCCAGTAAAGCCCCGTCATGCCTAAACAAAGCTGTAGGGATCGATGTCGATCGCCAGCCGGGCCTTCGATGACCATTCGACGCTGTTTACCCAGTCGCGGATCGTGCCCTGCAAGTCGAAACTGCGCGGCGCGTGGAGCAGCAGGCGAAAGCGGTGGCGGCCGCGGAGCATCGCGAGCGGGGCGGGGGCGGGGCCATAGACCGCGAGGCCCTCGGCGACCGGCGCTTTCGCCCCGAGCCGTTGCGCCTGGCCGCGCGCCACCTCGATATCCTCGGACGAGATGACGAGCGCGGCGAAGCGGCCATAGGGCGGGGCACCCGCGAATTTCCGTGCCGCGGCTTCGGCCGAATAGAAACCGTCGCGGTCGTTGGCGACGAGTGCGGCCATGACGGGCGCTTGCGGCACGCGCGTCTGGATCAGCACGGCGCCGGGCTTGACCCCGCGCCCCGCGCGCCCCGCGACCTGCGCGATCTGCTGGAAGGTGCGCTCGGAGGCGCGCAGGTCGCCGCCGTCGAGCCCAAGGTCGGCATCGACCACGCCCACCAGCGTCAAATTGGGGAAATGATAGCCTTTGGTCACGAGCTGTGTGCCGATGATGATGTCGACCAGCCCGCCCTCGACATTGTCGACGAACTCGGCCGCCTTCGCGGGCGACCAGAGCGTATCGGAGGTGACGATGGCGACGCGCGCTTCGGGAAAACGCAGGGCCACCTCGTCGGCGACGCGCTCGACACCGGGGCCGCAGGCGACGAGGCTGTCCTCATCCTCGCATTCGGGGCACAGCCGCGGCGGCGGCATCACATGGCCGCAATGATGGCAGGCGAGGCGGTGGACCAGCCGATGCTCGACCATCCACGCGGTGCAATTGGGGCACTGGATACGATGGCCGCAGGTGCGGCAGAGCGTCAGCGGCGCGAAGCCGCGGCGGTTGAGGAAGAGCAGGCTTTGCTCGCCCTTTTGCAATCGGTCGGCGAGCGCGTCGACCAGCGGCGGCGCGAGCCAGCGGCCGCGGTCGGGCGGATCCTGCCGCATGTCGATCGCGACAAGGTCGGGCAAGGTCGCGCCGCCGAAACGCGCGGGGAGGACGATGTGGCGATAGCGTCCCGCCTCGACCATCGCCAGGCTTTCGAGCGCGGGGGTCGCGCTGGCGAGAATCACCGGCAACCCCTCGAAATGCCCGCGCATCACCGCGACGTCGCGCGCGTGATAATGGACGCCATCCTCCTGCTTGAAACTCGTCTCGTGCGCCTCGTCGACGACGATGACGCCGAGCCGGGCATAGGGGAGGAACAGCGCCGAGCGCGCGCCGACGACGATCTTCGCCTCGCCGTTCGCGATGCTGTGCCAGGCGCGGCGGCGCTCGGTCGAACGAAGTCCCGAATGCCACGCAACCGGCTCGCATCCGAAACGCGCGGCAAAGCGCGTCAGCATCGGTTCGGTCAGCGCGATTTCGGGGAGCAGCACCAGCGCCTGCTGACCCGCGTCGATCGCGGCGGCGATCGCCTCCATATAAACTTCGGTCTTGCCCGACCCGGTGACGCCGTCGAGCAGCAGCGTGTCGAATTTGGCCGCCGCCACTGCGTCCCTGAGCTGCGCCGCCGCCGCCATCTGTTCGTCGGAGAGATCGGGCGGGGCAAAGCCGCTGTCGGGGTCGGGGTAGGGCTGGTCAGCCGAGACGGTGACGGCTTCCAGAGCGCCCGTCTGCACCAGCCCGCGGATCACCGCCTCGCTGACTTCGGCCATCGCCGCGAGTTCGCGCACCATCCCCTGCCGCTCGCCGATCGCTTCGAGCGCGACGATCCGCCGCGGCGTCATGCGGGCGGGCAATTCGCCGGTGGCGCGATATTCGACGATCGGACGCCGCGCGTCGGCAAAGGCGACGCCGGGCAGCACCATGCGCAGCACCGCGCCCGGCGGCGCGAGATAATAATCGCTCGTCCATTCGACGAGGCGGCGGAGCGGCGCCGCGATCGGCGGCACCGGCACGACTTCGTAGAGGCTCCGCAGGCGATTGTCGCCGACAGGGTCGGGCGCGCCGAAACTCGCATCCTCCCACACCACGCCGCCCAGCCGCCGCGGGCCCAAGGGTGCGACGACGACGCTGCCGAGCGGCGCATCGCTGCCCTGCGGCACGCGATAGTCGAGCGGGCCGAGGGCGGCAGTGAGAAGGAGGACGCGGGCGCGGGTCATGGGTGAGGGAGGATATAGGGCGGCGGGTAAAATAGGAAAGCGCGGCTATCGTCCCTCACCTTAATCGTCGTGCCGGACTTGATCCGGCATCCATTCCAGCACCCGCGGCATGGACCCCGGATCAAATCCGGGATGACGAAAGAGCCTAGGCCGAAGCCAGCACCGCTTTCTTCGCCCGACGCTTCGCCGGTTTCGGCCGCCTGAACCAGAAGGTCCACACGGCGAAGCTGCCGAGCATCGTCATCGCAAGGCCCGAGATCGTCAGCAATATGCGCCACGTCCAGCCGCCGACCTTCGACGCGTGGATCGGGAAGGCCATGTTGAACGCCTGCGCGCCGGGTGCGAGCTTCAGCGCGTCGCGCGCGCCGAGCACCTCGCCCGTCGCGGCATCGAAGGCGAGGGTCGTGCGGCCATTGGGCAGCCATTCGGCAGGCTGTTTCATGCGCAGGCTGATCGGGTCGCCTGCCTTGCGCGGCAGGCTGAGGATACGGAATTCCGCGTCGGGGAAGCGGCGGCGCGCTTCGCCGAGCATCGCGGTATAATCGGGCTTTTCGGCGATCGGGCCGCCCTTGTATTTCGGCGGATCGAGCGCCTTGGCGGTCTCGGCCACCGGGCCGAAAGGCGCGACCACCCCCAGGGCAAAGGGGCGAAAGATCATCATCGTGCCGGTGACGATCGAGATCAGCAGCAAGGGTGCGACCACGACGCCAAGGTCGCGGTGGTGCATCAGGATCGCGGGGCGGCTCATCCGCTTCGGCCACAGGCGAAGCTGGAAGGTCCGCCGTGTTCGCCACCACAGGATGACACCGCTGATCACGAAGAACAGCCCGCACAGCCCCGCGATGCCGATCACCCATTCGCCATTGTCGCCCGCGAACAGATGGTGGTGGAAGTCGAAGATCCAGAGTTCCGGCCGCTCCCACTGGCTCGCCCAGCGCGCCGCGATCTCGCCCGACTGGCTGGCATAGGCGCCCGCCCCTTCGGCGAAGCGGAGCTGGTGCAGCCCGAACCGCGTGTCGGCATAGATGATGCCCTGCGCGCCCGGCGTCGCCATCAGCTTTTCGGTGGCGGCGGTGACGGTGGCAAGGTCGCCGCGCAGCGGGTCGCCCGTGCCCGGCACGCCGATCCACAGATGCTCATAGAGCAGGATGGTGCCCGACAGGCCAAGCAGCGCGAGCACGAGGCCAATCAGCCCCCCCGTCCAGCGGTGCAGCGTGTCGAGCAGTTTCATCATTTAAAAGCGCCCCACCTCAGAATCGGTAGTCCCAGCCGAGCGTGAAGCTGCGCCCGCGGCCCGCGAAGTTGAAGAAATTGTCGGTCGGCCGCTGGGTGTCGCTGGCGTAGCTGATATATTGCTTGTCGAACAGGTTCGACACGGCGAGGCTGACCCCGCCGAGGCTGGTCTGGTAGCGGACGATCGCGTCGGTCAGATTATAACCCTCGAAATCGTTGCGCGCGTCGCGGTTCGGGCCGCGGAAGGTGCGCGCAAGATAGAATTGCGTCTGCACCCGCGCCGAAAAAGCGCCGTTCGCATAAGCCGCAGCCAGGTTCAGTCGGTCGGGCGAGATATTCGCGCCGTCGAGGTCGGTTTCGACCACGCCATCCTCGTCATCGTCGAATTGGCCGACGATATGCGCATAGCCCGCCGACAGCGTCAGCCCGTCGACCGGCATCTTGACCGCCAGGTTGATTTCCAGCCCCTCGATCTCGACGCGCTGGCGCTGGACGTCGAAAATGCCGTCGGGGCGCGCGATGAGCAATTGGCCCTTCTTGCTCGACGACCAGAAATAGGTCGCGCTCGCGTCGAGCGGGCCGCGCTTGACTTCGACCCCCAGCTCGCGGTTGTTCGAGACGATCGGCGAGATGTCGAGGAAATCGTCGATGTCGATGCCGGTCGTGCGGACGGCGCGGGTGATGCGGCCGACGTCGGGGACGGTATAACCCTCGGCATAGCTGGCATAGGCGCGGATGCCCGGCACCGGCTCGACGATCACGCCGCCGTTCAGCAGCACATCGTCGAAGGTCGGGCTGCCGCCCGCGACGAAGGTGCTGCCCGACGAGGCCAGCGTCGTATAATCGTCGATGCTGATCTTCACATTTTCATAGCGCACGCCGCCCGCAAGCCGGACAAGTCCGCCCGCAAGCTTGAGGTTCGCTTGACCGAAGGGAGCCAGGCTGCGGAAATCGGTCGGCGGCACCCAGGCGCGGTCGGTCGCGATCAGCCGCTGCTCGGTCGAATCCCACAGCGCGTCGAACCCCGCGATCAAGGTCAGCGCCTCCAGCCCCGGCATCGCGCGTTCGTAGCTGAGCTTGCCGCCATATTTGCGGCTGCGGTTCTGCGACTGGTCGAACAGCGTTCCGACGGGCGCGATCGACGCGTCCTGAAAGGTCGCGATCGGATTGGGCTCGCCGCCGAAGGTGTCGCGGCTGCGGTTCCAGAAAATCTGGCTGACGAAATTGCCGCCGCCAAGATCGGTGTCGGTCAGCGACAGCGCGACGCTTTCGGTGCGCCCTGTCGCGGGAACACCCGGCGCGATGCCCGGCCGCGCGCTCGTCGGCACGCCGCCGATCTTGTTGCCCGCGACCGCCGCATAATCGCCGTCGCCTTCCAGCTCGAAGCGGCTTGCGATCAGGTCGAGCCGCATCGTGTCGGTCACCGCATAGCCAAAGCGGCCGAACAGCGAGAGGGTTTCGGAATCCTGCGTCTCGCCCTGCGTCAGGTTGATGCCGACGCGCCGACCCTCGCCGTCGAAAAAGACGCCGCGGCGTTCCCATGCGGCGCCGACCGAGGCGTCGAAGCGCCCCGCCTTATATTGGACGAGGCCCGCGATCTTGCCGCCCATGCCTTCGTCGGACAGGTCGTTGTCGGCGGTCGCCTGGAGCAGTGCGCGGCCCGACAGGCCTTCCTCGGCGGGCGCGCCGACGGTGACCTGGTTGACGATGCCACCGGTGCCGCCGATCCCCTGCAAGGCGTTCGATCCGAAGATCAGCTCGACGCGATCGACGAAAAAGCCGTCGATGGTGAAACCGTCGCGGCTGCCGTCGCGCAGCGGGGTCGATTGCGGGATGCCGTTGATCGCATAGAGCGGCGAGCGGCCGCGCAGCGTCTCGCCCGCGCCCGAGAGTTTCTGCCGCGTCGGCGAAAAACTGGGGGACAGCGTCGCGACCGCGTCGGTGACCGATCCCGAAATCGCGATCTGCTGGTCGAGCGCGTCCTTGTCGATGATGTCGATCGTTAGCGGCAACGCGCTGGGCGGCAGGATGGTGCGCGCTGCGGTCACGACGATCGTCTGGCCGGTCTCGGCGTCGCTGTCGACGGGCACGCCGTCCTGCGCAAGCGCGGGCGACGAAAGGGCGGTGCTGAGCAGCACGGCAACGGCAATTTTGCGAATCATTATCAACTCCTGTTCGCAGCGCCGCTAATGAGAGCGATTCGCATAGGCAAGGGAAAAGGCGGCTCGACGGCGCGTTTTTGCTCTTTGCCCGGCGCCTGTGGAAAATTCGCCACAGCGCCGAAAAGCCCGCTATCAAGATGCCGATGCGGGAAAAGGAATTACGCTTCGCCCTGATTTGCTACGGCGGCATCAGCCTCGCCGTCTATATGCATGGCATCACGAAAGAGGTCTGGCGGCTCGCCGGCGCGTCGCGCGCCTTTCACGACGATGCCCCGCTGACCGGCGCGGGCGCGGTCTATGGCGACCTGCTGGAACAGATTGCGGGGCGCAGCAATGTGCGGCTGCGCGTGCTTGCCGACATCGTCGCGGGCGCGAGTGCGGGGGGCATCAATGGCGTCTTTCTGGCGCGCGCGCTGGCGACCGGACAGTCGCTCGACCCGCTGACCGACCTGTGGCTGGGCAGCGCCGATGTCGACAAGCTGATCGACCCCGATGCGCGTCCCTTGTCGGCGGCGACCAAATTCTGGGCGGTGCCGATCGCCGGCTGGATGATGAAAAAGCGCGGCAATGCCATCGACCGCACGGTCGGCGAAGGTGCGCAGGACGAGGTGCGCGCCAAGCTGTCGCGGTTCGTGCGCGCGCGCTGGTTTGAACCGCCATTCGGCGGCGAAACCTTTACGAACCTGCTGTTCGACGCGTTCGACGCGATGGACGCGGGGCCGCGCGGGCCGGTGCTGGTGCCCGACGGCCAACCTGTCGACCTGTTCGTATCGGTCACCGATTTCGCCGGGCACAGCGTGCCGCTGGCGCTCAACAGCCCGGCGCGCGTGACCGAGGACGAACATCGGCTGATGCTGCATTTTCGCGCCGACAGCCGGACCGGCGCGCGGCTCGACGATGTGCCGGGACTGGTCGGCGCGGCGCGCGCGACCGCAAGCTTCCCCGGCGCCTTTCCGCCTTTCACGCTGCGCGAACTGGACCGCGTGCTCGCCAAGCGAAAGATCGCCTGGCCCGGCCGCGAAGCCTTCATCCGCGTTCAGCTTCCGGCGGGCGGCGACGGCGATCCGGCCGATCGCGTGCTGATCGACGGATCGGTGCTTGCCAACGCGCCCTTCCGCCCCGCGATCGCGGCGCTCAAACAGCGGCCGGCACGGCGCGAGATCGACCGCCGCTTCGTCTATATCGATCCCAAGCCCGATTATCGGTCGATCAGTTTCGGCAAACCGGCGGCGGCCGAAGAGGCGCAGTTGCCCGGTTTCTTGCCGACGATCCTCGGCGCGCTGTCGGAAATCCCGCGCGAACAGCCGATCCGCGAAAATGTCGAGGCGATCGAAGCCATGTCGCGCCGCATCCG
>Ga0155548_116_pt5 | contig 17627 bp, 21 predicted proteins | sample RifCSPhighO2_12_FD_107205 | JGI IMG/M metagenome (GOLD analysis project Ga0155548, IMG submission 107205) | Sphingopyxis sp. RIFCSPHIGHO2_12_FULL_65_19
CGGCTTCGACGAACGACACGCCTGCCGCGAAAGCCGCACCGACGATCCCCGCCGACGCGCCGCTGGTGATCGCGTTCGGCGACAGCCTTTATGCCGGTTACCAACTCGGTCCGAAAGAGGGACTCGCGCCTCAATTGCAGGCCGCGCTCGCCGGTGACGGCGTCGTCGCGCGCGTCCAGAATGCCGGCGTTTCGGGCGACACCACTGCCGCGGGACGCCAGCGGCTGACCTATGTGCTCGACAATGCGAAGGTGAAGCCCGCGCTCGTCCTGCTCGGGCTCGGCGGCAATGACATGCTGCGCGGGATCGGACCCGATCAGACGCGCGCCAATCTCGACGCCATGCTCGCCGAACTCAAAAAACGCGAGATTCCCGTGCTGCTCACCGGCATGATGGCGGCTCCGAACCTCGGCAGCGACTATGCGAAGCAGTTCGACCCCATATATCCCGAACTTGCCGCAAAATATGGCGTTAGCTTCTATCCCTTCATTCTGGACAATGTGGTCACCGACAAGGCGCTGATGCTCGGCGACAATATGCACCCCAATGCCAAGGGGGTGACGGTGGTGGCCGAGGGACTCGCGCCGCTGGTCGAACAGGCGCTGCCGAAGGCGGACTGAATCCGGCGGCCCTCGCGTAAAAATGCCGCGTGCTCCCGCGAAGGCGGGAGCCCATCACCGGCCGGTGCCAACTCGCGCCCACAGGAGATGGATCCCCGCCTTCGCGGGGATGCAGCTGCTTTAATGAGGATGGCCTTGCCTCAACTCCCTCGCGGCCCGAACAAGATGATCGCCGCGCCGCCAAGACACACCGCCGCACCGATCAGGTCCCAGCGGTCGGGCTTCGCGCCCTCGACCGCCCACAGCCAGATGAGCGCCGCGGCGATATAGACCCCGCCATAGGCCGCATAGGTGCGCCCGGCATGGTCCGCGTCGACCAGCGTGAGCAGGTAAGCGAACAGCGCCAGCGACGCCACGCCGGGGGCGAGCCACCACACTGACTTGTCCATCCGAAGCCACGCCCAGAAGGCAAAACATCCCGCGATTTCGGCCAGCGCCGCCCCAATATATGCCCATGCCGTTGTCATCGGCGCACCGTGGCCGGATCGTGTGCAAAAGAAAAGGGGCGACCCATTGGGCCGCCCCTTCCTGTTTCATCGCTGTCCGACGGGATCAGAAAGCGAAGCCGACGCCGACTGCGAAGGTATCGAAATCGTCGAAGTTCTCGATGAACTGGTGGCGATATTCGGCCTTGGCATAGATGTTCTGGCCCAGCTTGTGCTGGTAACCGGCACCGACATAGGGATCGTCGATCTGGCCGAAGGTGTAGCCGCCGTTGACATAGGCCTTGCCGGCGGCGCCGACCTTGGCACCCAGGCGGGCACCCGACGAGAACTGGACATCGGCGCCGTCGACCAGCACCTTGTCGCCCGCGATTTCGGCGCCAGCAAAAGCGGTCGAGCCGAGGTCGAAGTCATAGCCGGCCGCGGCGCCCAGCGTGGCGTCGTCGAGGCCGCTGCCGGTGACATAGCCGCCGCGCACTTCGACGCGGCCTTCGCCCTGCGCCATGGCGGGGGTTGCAACGATGGCCGTCAGGAGAGCGGCTGCAACTGCGAATTTCTTCATGGTGTTTTCCTTCTGCTTTTATCCGGGCCAGCCCTTTTGGGTCGCGGCCCACGCCGTAAATGGGGTTCGCGCCTGTCGCTGCAATGAACGGATCGTTCAGAATGTGACAATTTTCTTACCTGTGTTATTTTTACCACACGGTATAGAATAGGTATGCGGCCGTCATCGCCAAAATTTGGCGGATAACGGCGCATATTGATGTCAGGTGATTGTCGCCCCGCGAGAGGCAAACAGGCCCGGTTTAGCCCAGGGCGGCCTGTTTTTCTTCGGCGATGCGGTCGAGTTCGGCGCGCGTCGGCTTGGTCGCGGCGCTTTTCAACTGGCCGCACGCAGCCATGATGTCGCGCCCGCGCGGGGTGCGGACGGGCGCCGAAATGCCGCTCTTGAAAATCAGGCTGCTGAACGCGCGCACCCGTTCGGGCGTCGAACATTCATAGGGGGCGCCGGGCCACGGGTTGAAGGGAATCAGATTGACCTTCGCGGGCAGGTTATACTGCTTGATCAACCGGACGAGCTCGCGCGCGTCGGCGTCGCTGTCATTCTTGTCCTTCAACATCACATATTCAAAGGTGATGCGCCGCGCATTGTTGGCGCCGGGATAATCGGCACACGCCTGGAGCAGTTCCTCGATGCCATATTTGCGGTTGAGCGGCACGATCTCGTCGCGCACTTCCTTCGACACCGCGTGGAGCGAAACCGCCAGGTTGACGCCGATTTCTTCGCCCGCGCGCGCCATCATCGGCACGACGCCGCTGGTCGACAGGGTGATCCGCCGCTTCGACAGCGCCAGCCCGTCGCCGTCCATCACGATCTTCAGCGCGCCCTTGACCTCATCGAAATTATACAGCGGCTCGCCCATGCCCATCATCACGATGTTGGTCAGCATCCGTCCGTCGGCGGTATAATGCCCGGCCTCGTCATCGGCGTCGTCGTCTTCGGGGTCGGGACCAAAGCCCGCCATCGTCCCCTTCGGCCATTCGCCAAGCGCGTCGCGCGCCAGCAGCACCTGCCCGACGATCTCGCCCGCGCCCAGGTTGCGGACCAGCCGCATCGTGCCGGTGTGGCAGAAACGGCAGTTCAAGGTGCAGCCGACCTGACTCGACACGCACAAGGTTCCCCGATCGGCGTCGGGGATGAAGACCATTTCATATTCCTGGCCGTCGGCGGCGGCGAGCAGCCATTTGCGCGTGCCGTCGCTCGACACCTGCGCCTCGCGCACGGTCGGGCGGCCGATGATGAAACGGTCGGTCAGCCACGGGCGCATCGTCTTGGCGATGTCGGTCATCGCCTCGAAATCGGTGACGCCGCGGTGATAGATCCAGTGCCAGATCTGCTTGGCGCGCAGCTTCGCCGCCTTGGCATCGAGGCCGGCGTCGGCCAGCACGCCGCCGATCGCATCGCGCGTCAGCCCCACCAGGTCGATGCGGTTGCCGCCGCGCAAGGGAACGGTGCCCGTCGTGACGGGATCGATATGGCCGGGAATCTGCATGATGCGCGGCCATATAGGGGGGACGGGCGAAAAGCGCAATTGCGGCGAAACTAGAGCCCCTCCCGCAAGCGGGAGGGGCAGCGAGACTTGCCAGCTCGCCGGCTAGTCGCAGCGGGGTGGACCATCGCACCGTCGATGCCCACCCCCAACCCCTCCCGCCCGCGGGATGGGAGAAATTACAGCGACTTCAGCATTGTCAGGACCTGCGGCACCGTCCCGTTCGCTTCGGCATTGCGCAGCGGCAGGACATTCTGCACCAGGATTTCCTCGGGCGTCGGTTCTTGTCCGAACAGCGCCATCACTTCGTCGGCAAAATCATCGAGCGGCATATAGCCCTCGCGCGTCGACTGGCCGGGGGTCAGGTCGGTGCGGACCGCGGGCGGTGCCAGTTCGATCACCTCGACCTTGCCCTCCAGCTGGATGCGCAGCGCGACCGAGTAACTGTGCATCGCCGCCTTGGTCGCCGAATAGGTCGGCGCCTTGGGGAAGGGGACAAACGCCAGCCCCGACGTCACATTGACGATCGCCGCGTCGTCTTGCGCCGCCAGATGGTCGACCAGCGCGTCGGTCAGTCGGATCGGGCCCAGGATGTTGGTGACGACGGTCGCCTCCGCCTGCGCCAGGTCGCGCTTGGCGCTCGCATCCTCGGCGCTCATGATGCCGGCATTGTTGACCAGCACGTTGAGGTCGGGGAATTTCGCGACGATGTCCTTGGCAAAACTCGCGATTGCGGCGGCGTCGGTAACGTCGAGCGACATCGCCGACATGTTCGGCCGCCCTGCGATGGCTGTTTCCAGCTTCGCGGCATTACGCCCCGTGACGATGACCCTGTTGCCTGCGTCGTGCCAGCGCTGCGCAAGCGCCAGCCCGATTCCCGAACCGCCGCCGGTGACGAGGATGGTGTTGCCTGTGGTTTTCATGGATGGCCTCCTTTGGGGTGGTGAGAAGGCCTGGATATCCTTATGCTCTCCAAAGGAAAGTAGGCACCCGAAAGTGCCATAGTTACCCCAAAGAGAGATTTGGATTTTCCGCCATGCCCGCACCTGAAAAAATCACAAATGATCCGAATGCGCCTGTCGATCCGCGCGTCGAAACGCTCGTCAACGAACTGATCGGCCGAGTCGCCGACAAATGGACCCTACTCGTTTTGGAAGAGCTGGAGGATCACAGAACGTGCCGCTTTACAGAATTGTCGCGCCGTGTTCCCGGCATCAGTCAGAAGATGCTGACGCAGACCTTGCGCCAGATGGAGCGCGACGGGCTGGTGGTGCGGACCGTGCATCCGGTGGTGCCGCCCAAGGTCGAATATTGCCTGACAGACCTAGGTCACAGCCTGGGCGAGGCCTTTTGCGGCGTGTGGGTTTGGGCCGAAGCCAATCTGGAAAAGGTGGCAAGGGCGCGGATGGCGTTCGACGCGCGGGGATAAATTGGCGCAATCGTGGCTGACAGTTTTCGACCGATAGTTGCCCTAACCGACGTCCGTCATCCCGGCGAAGGCGGGATCTCGCCGGTGCGCAATTCCGAGAGGTTGAGATCCCGGCCTTCGCCGGGATGACGGGTGAGGGAACGCCCGCTCCCCACCCCAAAGCCCACGCGCCAATAGCAAGCCGGGACCATGATCGTGCCCGAATCATGGCCCCGGCTTGGACGGGCCCTGCAACTTGGGTCCGCCGATCAGTTGCGGATCGCGCTGACCTGGATCGCCTGGCCGCGCGATGCACTGGCGACCACCACATCGGCCTGCGCCGCGGCGAGCGCCCGCGTCTCGCGGCGGCACTCGCGCACGTCATTCTTGCCCGCGATATCGAAATCGGGCGCGCTGCCGCACACCTCGACGACCGCGCGCCAGATGCGGCGGTCGAGCGCCCTGGTGCCGGCCTCGGTCCGTAGGTCGAGGTCGCGGTGCGCCACGGCGACGCTCTGATTTGCGGGGGATGTTTGTGCCGACACAGGCTGGCCGGTCGATACGGCAGCGAAGGCGGCGAGGATCAGAAGCTTTTGCATCTTGAGTCTCCATCGGCCGGCTGGGAAGGAGTGGAGGAAGCCGGCAGACACGGAAATAGTCGATCGACCGAAGCCAAAGGAGCAACGAGTTTGGCCGAGCATTCTGCAAAATTGCAGAATGAGTGCGCGGCCATTATGTCGCACAAGGCGGCATGTATGATTGGAACGACCTGAAGGCCTTTCTGGCCGTTGCCGAAACGGGCAGCACGCTGTCGGCCGCGCAGGCCATGAGGGTCAGCCAGACGACGGTCGCGCGGCGCATCGCCGCGCTGGAGGAGGCGATCGGCGTCCACCTCTTCGAGCGGCGACAGGCGGGCTATGCGCTGACCCCGGTGGGCGACGCGATGCTGGCGAGCGCGCTGGCGGTGAAGGATGCCGCCGACCGTTTCGGCGAAGCGGCGGATGCGCGGTCGCGCGATGCGGGCGGCACCGTCAGCCTGACGACAATGGAAATTTTCGCGGTGACCATCTTGCCGCCGATCCTGCGCGACCTGCGCGCCGCGCATCCCGGTATCCACATTCACCTCGACACATCCGACGAGACGCGCGACCTGGCATCGGGCGCGGTGGACATTGCGATCCGCAGCAGCAAGCAGCCGGCGGGCGCGGGCCTTGTCGGACGGCGCATCGCCGACAATCCCTGGACCGTTTATTGCAGCCGGGCCTATGCCGACCTGCATGGCATCCCGCACGGCCGCGAGGAACTCGCCACCCATCCCTTCATCGGCGGCGGCGGCGCCGTCTGGGAACCCTATCGGGCGTGGTTGCGGCAATATCGGCTCGAGGATTCGGTGGTGATGCAATATGATAGCGGGTCGGGCCTGCTGGCGGGCGTGCGTTCGGGCATGGGGCTCACCATCCTGCCCGCCTTCATTGCCGACCGCGAACCCGACCTGATCCGCTGCATCCCGCCCAAGACGGAGGATACCACGGGCCTGTGGCTGCTCACCCACGAACGGCTGCGCCACGTTCCGCGCGTGCGTCTCGTCCTCGATTTCCTTGCCGCCGAACTGACGAAACGCGCGCGCGGCTAGGGGCAGGGCGCTAGGGCGCCAGCGCCGCCTCGATCGCGGCATCAACATGCAGCGCCAGCGTGTCGAACATCGGCACAGCGCTATCCGCCTCGCCGACCAACAGCATGATTTCGGTGCAGCCGAGGACGATCGCCTCGGCGCCGTCCGCGATCAGCGCCGCGATGATGCGTCGATATTCGGCGCGCGATGCGTCGCGGACAACACCTTGGACCAGTTCGTCATAAATGATCCGGTGGACGATCGCGCGATCGGCTTCGCCGGGGATGATCGCCGCAATCCCCGCCGCGGCCATGCGCACGGTATAGAAGGGCTTTTCCATGGTGAAGGCAGTGCCAAGCAGCCCGACGCGTGAGAAGCCGGCGGCCCGCACCGCCGCGATCGCGGGATCGGCGATGTGGAGCAGCGGAACGTCGCTCGCGGCCTTGACCGCGTCGGCGCACAGGTGCATCGTGTTGGCACCGATCAGCAGCATCTCGGCGCCGCCTGCTGCCAGCGACCTGGCGGCGTCGGCCATCTGTTCGTCCAGCACGTCCCAGTCGCCGCTTGCCTGCAATGCGGCGATCGGTGCGAAATCGAGCGACAACAACAGGATGCGAGCCGAATGCAGCCCGCCCAGCCGCGCCCGCACGCCTTCGTTGAGCAGCCGGTAATATTGCGCCGAGCTTTCCCAGCTCAGCCCCCCGATCAGGCCGATTGTCTTCATTGCGTCCGTCCTTCCGAAACCGCTGTCCTACAATCTAACCTGCCCGGCGATGACGCGCGACACAGCTTTGCTCCTGACCGCTACAGACGCCCTTCCGCGGCCTGTACTGCGCGCAATGAGCCGCGAATCGCGCGTGAATTTGCGCCGTTTTCTGCCGCTTTATATAATCGCCTCAGCGCAGCCGCGCGCACCCCAGCGCGGCGGCGTCGATGGCGGTTGCGGCGCCGCGCAGGCGATAGGTGTCGGCGATGGCGCCGCCGCTCGCCGTGCTGCTCGTCACGCTCATGCTTGGCGCCGACCGCATCGCCGCGACGATCGCGGCGTCCATCCGCGCGTCACTCGCCCAGCCGTGCGCGCCATTGCCGGTCAGGATGAATCGGCGGCTGCCGATCGTCAGCCGCAGGTCGCGCTGCGGCGCGCGCGCTTTCGACAGTCGGACATAGAATTGCCCGCGAATGCGGGATTTCGGCCAGTAACCGACGCTGGCATAGGCTTTCACCTGGGGTGTCCCGACTGTTGCCGACGGGGCGGCGAGGGCGTAGCAACGCGGGGTCGCGGGATCGCGAAATGCGCCCCATCCGTCGAAAATTCCAAGCGCCGTCGGCGTTGCGGCCAGCGCCGCGACGGGCATCGCCGCCAGCATCAGGAAAAGGGAGGCCCAGCGCCGCATCGGTTCTCGTTCGCGCGATTGGGGATGCTTTGCAAGCATGGCTTGCACGTGCCGTTCGGTGCGTTAAGGAAGGTGGACATTTTCAGGGACCGGAATCGGGGTGCGAATCGCCTCCGATGCTTCGTCCCCAAGGGACTTTTCCCGCGGAAAACACAGGGATGGCGGATTTAGAATGAAAGCGACGATCGAACGCGCAGTGTTGTTGAAAAGCCTCGGCCACGTCCAGTCGGTGGTCGAACGGCGCAACACGATCCCGATCCTTTCCAACGTCCTGATCGAAGCCGACGCATCGGGCCAGCTCAAATTGATGGCGACCGACCTCGATTTGCAGGTGGTCGAAACGATCGCGGCCAAGGTCGAAACGCCGGGCACGACCACCGTGTCGGCGCACACCCTCTTTGAAATTGCCCGCAAGCTGCCCGAAGGCGCCGAGGTCAGCCTCGCCGCTGCCGAGGGCAAGATGCAGGTCAAGGCTGGCCGGTCGAACTTCAACCTGCCGACGCTGCCGCGCGACGATTTTCCGGTGATCGCCGAAGGCGACCTGCCGACCAATTTTGAACTGCCCGTCGCCGAACTGATCCAGATCATCGACAAGACGCGCTTTGCGATTTCAACCGAGGAAACGCGTTATTATCTCAACGGCATCTTCCTGCATGTCGCGGAGGATGCGTCGGGTCCGGTGCTGAAGGCCGCGGCGACCGACGGTCACCGCCTCGCCCGCTACACCGTCACGCGTCCCGACGGCGCGGCGTCGATGCCCGACGTCATCGTGCCGCGCAAATGCGTCACCGAAATCCGCAAGCTGCTCGACGAGGCCGAGGGCAATGTCGAAATCAGCCTGTCGGCGAGCAAGATCCGCTTCCAGCTCGGCCATGCGATCCTGACCTCGAAACTGATCGACGGCACTTTCCCCGATTACAGCCGGGTCATCCCGACCGCGAACGACAAGCTGCTCAAGGTCGATCCGAAAAGCCTCTATCAGGGTGTCGATCGCGTCTCGACGATCGCCAGTGAAAAGACCCGCGCGGTCAAGGTCGGGCTCGACAAGGATCGCATCACGCTGAGCGTGACCAGCCCCGAAAACGGCACCGCTGCCGAAGAGGTTGCGGCCGCTTATGACAGCGAAGCGATGGAAATCGGCTTCAACGCCCGCTATCTCAGCGACATCCTCGGCCAGGTCGACGGCGACACTGTCGAACTCCACCTCGCCGACGCCAACGCCCCGACCCTGATCCGCGAAAGCGAAAAGAGCCCCGCGCTCTATGTGCTGATGCCGATGCGCGTGTAAGGTAGGGCGTCAGTTCCGGGGCATGCCGCAATGGGCGCACGCCCTTGCGGCTGGCACCAGCAAATTGATGGGGTAGTTTGGCGTCCTGTATATGCTGTAGCCGCAACGACGGCATTTCAGGCCAAACAGGATGATCGCGGTCAGCAACGAACCGGAAACTAGAACGGCATATTTCGCGCTATCCGACGCGCCGCTGTTCGGCAGCGAAAGCAGGGCTACGCCTATAAATAGATAGGTGAACTGGACGACCCGAGCAAAGGTCAGGCCGCTCATCTTCGCCCTATCCCGCTTTCGCGACCCGCCAGATCACGCCGCCGGTATCGTCGGCGACCAGCGCGCTGCCGTCCTTTGCCACCTGCACATCGGCCGGGCGGCCACGGGTCGTCTTGCCGTCCTTGGCAAGGAACTGGTCGAGCAGGGTGATCGGCAGCGCGTCGACCGGCTTGCCGTTCGCGCCGAACTTGACGAACACGACGCTGTAACCCGCCACCGGATCGCGGTTCCACGACCCGTGCAGCGCGATCAGCGCACCATTCGCCCAGCGATCGCCAAGGTCGAGGCCTGGGGTGAAGGTAAAGCCCAGCGGCGCGGTGTGGGCGCCGAGGCCATATTCGGGACGCTTGACATATTGGCGCCGGTCCTCGGCTTCGGGCGCGACCCGCGGGTCGATGTAACCGCCCCAATAATACCAGGGCCAGCCGTAAAAATCGCCCTCGGTGACGTCGGTCAGATAGTCGGGGACCAGATCGCTGCCCAGCATGTCGCGTTCGTTGACCACGGTCCACAGCCGGTCGCTGCCGGGATAGAAGTCCAAGCCGACGGGGTTGCGGATGCCCGCGGCGAAGGTCCGCATATATTTGTTCTCGGGACGCACCTCCAGCACGCTGGCGCGGCGGAATTCGCGGTTCATGCCGGCTTCGCCGATGTTGGAGTCGGCGCCGACACCGATATAGAGCCAGCCGTTGGGCGCTGCGACAAGGCTTTTGGTCCAGTGGCGGTTCGTGCCCTTTGCGGGCAGGTCGACGACTTTGGTCGGCTTGCCGCGCATCGCCGTTTCGCCGGCAACATAAGGAAAGGCGAGCAGCGCGTCGGTGTTCGCAACATACAGCGTCGTGCCGACCAGCGCCATCCCATAGGGCGAGTTGAGCCCGGTGATGTAGGCGGTCTTGATCTCCGCCTTGCCGTCGCCGTCGGCATCGCGGAGCAGCGTGATGCGGTTCGCCGACGGCTTGCGGCCCGCGCCGCCCTTGCCCATCAGGTTCTTCATCACCGCGCCCTGCACCCCGCCGTCCTTGCGCGGCGGGCTTTGCGATTCCGCCACCAACACGTCGCCGTTCGGCAAGACGAGGATCGTGCGCGGATGATCTAGCCCCTCGGCAAAGCGCTGGACGGCCAGCCCCTGCGCGGCGCGCGGCGCCTGACCTGCGGGCCAACTGGTCGCCTCTGGCACGTTGAGCGTCGGGAAGGTTTCCGTCCGCTGCGACGCCATCACTGGCACCCGGCCGCTGAGTTCGGCGGTCGAGAAGCGCGCCACGTCGGGGCGTGACATGACATAGAATGTGATGCCGCCGACGATCAGGATCAACAGCAGGGCGAGGATGGCATATTTCAGGATCTTGCGCATGGCGCCCTGTCTACACGGGCGAAGCGCGGCGTCAAAGGGGTTGCGCAAGGGCGACTGGGTTAACCGCAGCCGCCTGTCGATTAACCTTACCCGATTGTTCATCACGGTTGGGAACGGCGCGGTCAGGGGCGGCGCGTAACAGGGCTGTCCAAGTCACGGACCAGGAATGTGATGCACCTGCCAGCCCCTTTTCTCGCCGATCGCACCGCGGTCGAGGATGCCCATGCCCTGATCAATATGCACGGCGATGAGGCGGGTTTCGCGGCCGCGGCGCGCGCCGAACAATATCGCGTGCTGGGCAATCACGTCCATTTCGCACGCTGGCGCCAGATCGAGCGGCTGATCACCTATCTGTCGGTCGAGGATGTCCTCGACACGGTGCACTGACCCTTATAGCCGCAGCCCGGCGGTTTCGGGCAATGCTGCCATGATGTTGAGGTTCTGGACGCACGCGCCGCTGGCGCCTTTGCCCAGATTGTCGAGCCGCGCAACGAGCCGCGCCTGGCTTCCATCATCGTTCGCAAAGACGGACAATTCGATTCGGTCGTCACCTGCGTCCGATGCGCGAAGCAGCATTTCGCCGTCGGTCGGCGCTTCCCCCATGACGACGATCGGGCTCGCGCCATAGAATTCGGCGAGCGCCGCGCGCAGCGCATCGGCCGATGCGGCGCCGGGCATGGCATTCAGCGGCAACGGAACCTCGACCACCATCCCGCGATGCGCGGCGATCACGGCGGGCGAGAAGAGCGGACCGATCGCAAGGCCGCACCGCGCCTGCATCTCGGGCACATGTTTATGGCCCAGCGCCAGCGCGTAACCGCGCCACGCAATGTCCCGGTCCTGTTCAAAGCGTTCGATCAACGCCTTGCCGCCGCCCGAATAACCGCTAACCGCATGGCAGATATAGGGCCAGTCGGCGGGTAGCAGACCCGCCTGCACCAGCGGTGCGACCAGCGCAATGAAGCCGGTGGAATAGCAGCCGGGGTTCGACACGCGCGCAGCCCCGGCTACGGCGTCGCGTCCGCTGACTTCGGGGAAGCCATAGACCCAGCCCGGCGCGACGCGATGGGCGGTCGAGGCATCGATAACGCGGGTCCGGTCGTTGCCGATCATCGCCACCGCCTCGCGCGCAGCGTCGTCGGGCAGGCACAGGATGACGAAGTCGGCATCGTTCAGCGCCTCGCGCCGCGCCGCGCTGTCCTTGCGGCGCGCGTCGTCGAGCGCGATCAGCGTAAATTCGTCCCGCGGCGCAAGGCGCTCGGCGATTTCGAGGCCCGTCGTTCCCGCCGCGCCGTCGATGAAGACCGTCTTTGTCATCAATTACCGCAATCTTTTGGTGCCGGTGACCGGCACGTCATTCCCCTTTGCTGCCGAACGCGCGATCACGTCGGCCAGCGGTTCGCTGTTCACCGCCATCCATCGTCGGCTGGCGTGGATGATGGTCTGGTCGTCGGCCATGATGCCGACGTGGCCGGGAAAAAAGACAAGGTCGCCGCGCGCAAGCTTGGCGGGGTCGACGTCCCTGTCGGGGCCGAGCGCGGCCAGTTGCAGGTCGCTGTCGCGCGGCAACTGGACGCCGGCGGCCGCCCAGACGAGCTGGACGAGGCCGGAGCAGTCGATACCCTTCGCGGTGCGTCCGCCCCAGGCATAGGGGGTGCCGATCATCTGTTCCGCCAGCCCGGCGGGGTCGGCACCTGCCGTACCGACTTCGGACAGCGCGGCGAGCGGCAGATAGCCGTGCGAAGTGGCGAGCCATTCGCCCTCTTCCTCACCCATCACCAGCGCACCGCGCGGCAGGACGGCGGGACCGCCGCTCGCGGCATCGGGCGCGCTGTGGAGCATCGCCTCGATCATCGCGACGCGGTGCGTCGGCGCGATCGGGGCGCCGAGCGCATCGGCGGCCAGATAGCCGACATAATGATCGGCGAGGCAATAGCCCCACGCCCAGCCGCCGGTCAGGTCGAGCAGCGCAAAACCCTCGCCGAACAACAATTCGCTGGTCTGGTCGGCGTCCACCGAAGGTGCCGCGCGCAACGATGCGGCGGGCAATACGCTGCTGCGCATCATCGGCGCGGCATAATGCGGCGCGAAATGCGTTCCGGCGACGGCGATATCGGCCAGGTCGGGGCGGATCGCGACGATGCGCGGGTCAAAGCTCTGCGACGTGCCGGTCAGGCCAAAGCGATCGCGGCCCGCACCCGCGGCGCCGGGACGCCCCATGCGCACGCGGTTTGCCGCTAAATTATCGCCACTTTCTGCTGTCACTTGCCGTCCTGTAAAAAGCTGGTTTCCGCGCACGGCGGACAATCGCGCGCCATTAGACCAGCAGGCCCCTCTTTATCAAGAATGTTCAGCTTTTCCCGCGCCGGTCGTACCGCGCTTGCAGCATCGCCCATGCGGCACGAAGGCCGAGCGCGGCACCGCCCTTGGGGCGTCCGGGTTTCGCCGATGGCCGCCAGGCGAAGGTGTCGAGGTGCGCCCACAAGCTGCCCTCGGGCACGAAACGCTTGAGGAACAGCGCGGCGGTGATCGTGCCGGCGAAGGGCGAACTGCCTGCATTGCCGAGGTCAGCGATGTCGGTTTCGAGCAGGTCGGCATAGCCATCCCACAGCGGCATCCGCCACAACGGATCGTCGCGGTCGATCCCGCCCGTCAGCATCGCATCAGCAAGCGCGTCGTCATTGGCGAACAGCGGCGGCAGATCGGGGCCCAGCGCGACGCGCGCGGCGCCGGTCAGCGTTGCGAAATCGACGATCAGTTCGGGCTTGCCTTCGCCCGCCTTGGCGAGGGCGTCGCCCAGCACCAACCGGCCCTCGGCATCGGTGTTGCCGATCTCGACCGTCAGGCCCAGGCGGCTTTTCAGTACGTCGCCGGGGCGAAAGGCGTCGGCCGAAATGGCGTTTTCCGCCGCGGCAACCAAGCAGTGGAGGCGCACCGGCAACCCGCTTGCCATCACCAGTTCGGCAAGCGCGAGCACATGCGCGGCGCCGCCCATATCCTTTTTCATCAGCCGCATCCCCGCCGCGGGCTTGATGTCGAGCCCGCCGCTGTCAAAGCTGATGCCCTTGCCGACAAGGGCGACGCGTGGATGGTCCTCCTTCCCCCACTCGATCTCGATCAATCGCGGCGCGTGATGCTTGGCGGCTGCGCGGCCGACCGCATGGATCATCGGATAACCTTGTTCGAGTGCCTCGCCCTTGGTGACGGTCAATTGGCCGCCATGCGCCTTGGCGATGCGTTCGGCCGCCTTCTCGATCGCGGCGGGGCCCATGTCGGCCGCGGGCGTGTTGACCATGTCGCGGACGAGCGCGACAGCACGCATCTCGGCGACGAGCGGCGCGATTGCGCCGACATCGCTGGTCAGCAGGACGCGGGCCCCTTTTGTGGGCGGGTTCGATTTATAGGTGTCGAAACGATATTGCGCGCTCATCCAGCCGAACATCGCCTTGCCGGGTTGCTGGCCTTCGACGCGATAACGAGCTTCGGGCAAGATTTGCCCCAGCTTGGCAAGGCACCAGGCCGACAGGTTATCGACGTTCGCGACGGTGGTGACGACTGCCCATTTTTCGGGATCGTCGCCGGGCAGGATCGCGTGGACAAAAGCGTCGGGCTTGAACCCGACCGCGGCCAGATGTGCGCGTTCGCGCGCGCTGCGGCCGTTCAGCCATGCGTCATAGCCCTGCTTGTCGACAAGGTGGATGGTGCGGGCATCCTGCCCCTTGTCGGGCTGGATCAGGTCGGAATAGTCGGTCATGCAAGAGGTGCTAGGCCGCTTGGGATATTTTGTCGATTCCCGGCGTTATGCTGGCATGATGACCGCAAATACCCGACGCTACGCCATTTCGACCCTCGCCGCCGCCCTCTTGCTCGCGGGCTGTTCGCAAGACACGCCGACGCCCGCCGAACAGGTCGCGGCGGCGGGCGTTCCTGGGGCGCCGACCGGCGGAGCCGCCGATATTGCCGCGAAAAACAACCCCGCATCGAACGTCCAGGAAAGCAACGCGCTGGTCGAGTTCGCCTATTCCTATCCACGCGATGCCGCGGCGATCCCCGACCTTGCCAGCTGGCTGGACAGCGACCGGGCGACGACGCGCGACGCGCTGGTTGCCGCGGCACAGCGCGACCAGGCGGCGGCCGAAAAGGGCGGATTTCCCTATCGCGCCCATAGCCATTTGCAGACGTGGCAGCGGGTCGCGAACACGCCGCGTTTCCTCAGCCTGTCGGCAGAGATCGAAACATATCGCGGCGGCGCTCATGGCATGACGAATTTCGACACGCTGCTGTGGGATCGCAACCGTCGCCAGCGAGTAAAGCCGCTCGACCTGTTTACCAGTGGCGAAGCTTTCGACGCTGCGATCAGGGACAGGTTCTGCGCGGCGATCGAGCGTGCAAAGGCCGCAAAGGGCATTGTCGCCGAAGCAGCGCCGGACAGTCCCTTTGGCAAATGCCCGCCGGCATCGACGCAGACCGTGTGGCTAGGCTCGTCTGACGGACGGTATCTCGACCGGATGATGATCGCAATCGCGCCCTATGAAATCGGACCCTTTGCCGAGGGCAGCTACAAGATCAATCTCCCCGTGACGGGCGCGCTTGCCAAAGCGGTCAAGCCCGAATTTGCCCGCGATTTTCTTCCGATCAATTAAAGGATAGCGCCATGGCGAAGCAGCCTAAAGCCGGGAAAGTCGGCGAAAACAAGAAGGAGAAGAGCGGCAAGCGCGCGGCAGCGACCAAGCTGCGCCGCGCGGTGGGATCGGGCAAGACGATTACCAATCCGCCCGCGGATCGCGAAGCCGACCTCGACCGCGCGCCCAAGTGGCAACCGCGCTATCCGGGCTCCGGCCGTCTCGACGGCAAGGTCGCGATCGTCACCGGCGGCGACAGCGGGATCGGCCGCGCGGTGTGTGCGCTTTTCGCGCGCGAAGGCGCCGATGTCGCTATCGTCTATCTCGACAACCGGGACGACGCCGACGAAACCAAGGCGATCGTCGAAGGCGAGGGACGCCGCGCGATCGTCATCAAGGCCGATGTCGGCAAGGCGAGCGCAGGTGAAAAGATCGTCGCCCAGACGGTCGACAAGCTCGGCCGCCTCGATATCCTCGTCAACAATGCCGGCGAACAGCATCCGGCGGAGGATATTCGCGACATCAGCGCCGAACAGCTGCGGCAAACTTTCGCGACCAACATCTTCGGCATGTTCTATCTGGTGCAAGCGGCGCTGCCGCACCTGAAAAAAGGCGCGGCGATCGTCAATTGCACCAGCGTCACCATGTATCAGGGATCGGGCGGGCTGCTGGATTACAGCGCCACAAAAGGCGCAATAACCGCCTTCACGCGCTCGCTCAGCGAAAATCTGGTGGGCAAGGGTATCCGGGTGAACGCCGTCGCGCCGGGGCCGATCTGGACCCCGCTCAACCCCCGCGGCGGCGCGCCCGCCGACAAGGTTGCGACGTTCGGCGAAAGCACGCCGATGAAGCGGCCGGGCGAACCCAATGAGGTCGCGCCCTGCTTCCTGTTCCTTGCCTGCGACGACAGCAGCTATATGTCGGGCCAGGTGCTGCATCCCAATGGCGGCACGATCGTTAATGGCTAGCGGGGCGGGCCAGGAGACAGTCATGCCAGCCAAATCGAAAGCACAGCAGAAAGCCGCCGGAGCAGCCCTCAGCGCGAAACGCGGCGAGACGCCGAAGTCGAAACTGAAAGGCGCATCGAAAGAGATGGCCGACAGCATGACCGAAAAGCAGCTGGAAGATTTCGCGCGCGGCTCGACCAAGGGCAAGCCGGAGCACACCGGCTAGAAGGGCAACTCTTCCCCTCTTTGCGATCGGCCACGTCAAAGCTTCGCGGCGCCCGCAATGGAGATTTGCTGCCTATTCCGCGGCTTCGAGCTCGGGCGGTGCCGATGCAGCCTTTGCCTTTGCGTTGCTGAACGTCAGCACCCCGTCGGCAATCGCGCCCGTCCGCATGTCGATCCGGTCCTGCACATAATTCTGGCTGAGCCGCCACGGTAGGGCAGCCGTGCTCTTGGGCATGATGTGCAAGGAGCGCTGGATATATCCCGACGAAAAGTCGAAGACATTTTCTTCTTCGAGGCTCGACGGATCGGCAAGCGCCGGGGTCGCGACCGTCGTCGCGGTATCGCGCATATGGTTGAGCACGCGGCAAACATATTCGGACACGATATCGGCGCGCAGCGTCCAGCTGGCGTTGAGATAACCGAAAACTGCCGAAAAGTTCGGCACATTGGAAAACATGCACGCCTTGTAATAGAAATGATCGTGCCAGTTGACCGGCTCTCCGTCGACGCGCACCGGAATCTTGCCGGCGACGGCAAGCTTCAGTCCCGTCGCGGTGACGATGATGTCGGCGTCCAGATGCTGCCCCGATTTCAGCTGGATGCCCGTGGCATCGAACCGCTCGATATGATCGGTCACCACCGACGCCCTGTCAGCCTTCATCGCCTCGAAAAAATCGGCGTCGGGGACCAGGCACAGCCGTTGGTCCCATGGATTGTAGGGCGGGGTGAAGGCCTTGGCGTCATAGCGGTCGCCAAGGCTGGCCTTCAGCTTGTTGGTCAGGAACTCCTTAACCTTCTCCGGCTTCTCGCGCGCGCGGCGGAATGCGATGTCCTGCAATCGCACATTCTTGAAACGGGTGATCTTGTAGGCCAGTTTTTCGGGGAGGAATCGGCGAAGGAAATTTGCGAAACCATCCTTGGCGGGCCGGATGAAATACCAGGTCGGCGTGCGCTGGAGCATCGTCACGTGCGCCGCCTCCTTCATCGACGGGACGATCGTCACTGCTGTCGCCCCCGATCCGATCACGACGACCTTCTTGCCCTTGTAATCGAGATTCTTCGGCCAGAATTGCGGATGGATGATCTGACCCTGGAAATCCTCGCGGCCCGCGAACTGCGCGTCGAAAGGTTCGTCATAATCATAATAGCCCGAACCGAGATACAGCCAGCGCGCGGTCGTCGTCGAGGTGGCGCCCTTGCTGTCCTCCATCGTTACCGTCCAGCGGGCAGCGGCACTGTCCCAGTCGGCGCCGACGACCTTGCTGTCGCAACGGATGCGCTCGCGGATATGGCGTTCGTCGACGATGCGGTTCAGATATTCGAGGATCGACGGACCGTCGGCGATCGACTTTTCATGCTTCCACGGCTCGAAGACGAAGCCGAGCGTGTGCATGTC
>Ga0155548_132_pt3 | contig 17468 bp, 18 predicted proteins | sample RifCSPhighO2_12_FD_107205 | JGI IMG/M metagenome (GOLD analysis project Ga0155548, IMG submission 107205) | Sphingopyxis sp. RIFCSPHIGHO2_12_FULL_65_19
TGTAGGAAAGGCCTTTTTCGCAGGCGTTGGCTTTGGCGTGGGGATCGGTCGCTAGCCGACGAATCTCCCTGTCCGTTCGTGTCGAGCGAAGTCGAGACACCCAAGATTGCCAGTCCGCCTGTCCTGTCGCGCGCTTTCTCGGCCGACGCGATTTTGCCGCAAATGCTTTCGCTGCCGAGGGCAGAAAGCCACGTGTTCACGAGAATGTCGCCGCGACGTTAACCAGTTTTTATCCATGATTGGTCACAGGGGTAACGAGCAAGAATTTGCCTGTGGGGAACTATCATCATGTCCGAAGCTTTTGGTCCGAAAAGCCGTCCGACGAGCGCCGACGTTGCCATTATTGGCGCCGGCCCCGCGGGGCTGACCGCCGCCTACCAACTGACCCGCCAGGGTTATAGCGTGACGGTGATCGAGAAGGACCCGGTCTATGTCGGCGGGATCAGCCGCACGGTCGAGCATGAAGGATTCCGCTTCGACATCGGCGGGCATCGCTTTTTTTCCAAAAGCCAGGAAGTCGTCGACCTGTGGAACGAGATTCTTCCCGACGATTTCATCCAGCGCCCGCGAATGAGCCGCATCTATTATGAGGGCAAATTCTATTCCTACCCGCTGCGCGCTTTCGAGGCGTTGTGGAACCTCGGCATTTTCCGGTCGACGCTGTGCATGATCAGCTACGCGCAGGCAAAGCTGTTTCCGAACAAGGCGGTGCGCAGTTTCGAGGATTGGACGATCAACCAGTTCGGGCGGAAGCTTTATTCGATCTTTTTCAAGACCTATACCGAGAAGGTGTGGGGGATGCCGTGCGACGAAATGTCGGCTGACTGGGCGGCGCAGCGCATCAAGGGGCTTTCGCTGGGCGCCGCGGTGGTCGACGGGCTGACGCGCAGCCTGGGGCTCAACAAGCGCCCGAATGACGGCATGGCGACCAAGACCCTGCTCGAAACCTTTCGCTACCCGCGGCTCGGTCCCGGCATGATGTGGGACGCGGCGCGCGACAAGGTGGTCGCGGGCGGCAACCATGTGCTGATGGGCCACAGTTTCAAGCAGTTGACGGAGGACCAGAAGACCGGCCGCTGGCGGATGACCGCGACCGGCCCCGACGGCGATGTCGTGATCGACGCGGCGCATGTGATCAGCTCGGCGCCGATGCGCGAGCTGGCGGCGCGTATCCATCCGCTGCCGTCGTGCGCGTTGAGCGCGGCGCCGAACCTCAAATATCGCGACTTCCTGACCGTCGCGTTGAAAATCCGGTCGGAGGACCTGTTCCCCGACAATTGGATTTATATCCACGACAGCAAGGTGCGCGTCGGCCGGGTGCAGAATTTTCGCAGCTGGTCGCCCGAAATGGTGCCCGATCCCGAGCTTGCTTGCGTCGGCCTGGAGTATTTCTGTTTCGAGGGCGACGGGCTCTGGTCGGCGAGCGACGAGAAGCTGGTCGCGCTGGCGACGAAGGAAATGGAGATATTGGGCCTCTGCGATCCCGAAGATGTCGTCGGCGGCACGGTGGTGCGGCAGGAAAAGGCCTATCCGGTTTACGACGATGAATATGCCGCGCATGTCGACGTGATGCGCCGCGAGCTGGAGGCGCGCTACCCGACGCTGCACATGGTCGGGCGCAACGGCATGCACCGCTATAACAACCAGGATCATGCGATGATGACCGCGATGCTGACGGTGCGCAACATCGTCGCGGGCGAAAAACTCTATGATATCTGGGGCGTCAACGAGGATGCCGAATATCATGAAAGCGGCACCGAGGGCGAACAGGCGGCGCTGGCGTCGGTTCGCGACGTCCCCGCACGCGTGTCCAAGGCCGCCTGAGGCCAGGCTGGAGGCGCCGCCGTGATGCATTCCGCCATCAAATTGATCGCGTCGGTCCGGCGCGGCGAGATACGCTGGCTGAACTATCTGCTAGCCAGCGCCCTCGCGCTGGGCAGCGATGCGGGGCTGTTCCTGCTGTTGCTTGATTCGGGGCTGTCGCCGGTTCCGGCGTCGGCGACCGGCTATTGCGCCGGAATCCTGGTGCACTGGATGGTGTCGAGCCGGCTTGTCTTCGCCGACGGCGCCGCGGCGCGCGGGACCGGCGAGCGTCACCGGCAGAAACTGCTTTTCGTCGGTTCGGCGCTGGTCGGCCTCGCCGTCACGACCGCCATCGTTGGCACCGGCAGCATGTTCGGCCTCGATCCGCGGCTTGCCAAGCTGGCGGCGATCGTCGTCAGTTTCCAGACCACCTATCTGCTTCGCCGCCATATCGTATTCCGGGCCGCGGCGGCATGACCGGCGCCGCCGTGCCGGGCGCCGACACGCCGGTGCCGTCGGCGTCGGCACCCCCGGGCGGCATGATGTTGGCGCCCTGGCTCACGCCGGTGCGGATCGCCCTGATCGTCTGGGCGGCGATGAGTCTGATTGCGATCATCTTCAACTGGAGCGCGATCGTCGCGCTCGACCTGTCCGACACCGACGATGCGATGCGCATGGTGCAGGTCCGCGACCTGCTGGCGGGCCAGTCCTGGTGGGACCTGGCGCAATATCGCGTCAATCCGGCGGGCGGCGGCGTGCTGATGCACTGGTCGCGGATCGTCGATGCGCCGCTGGCCGCCGGGGTCTTTCTGCTCGAACCGCTTTTCGGGCAGGCTATGGCCGAGCGGGTGGTGATGACGCTGTGGCCGCCGCTGCTCGGCGCCGCGCTCAGCGTGGCCTGTGTGCTCGGCTACCGCGACCTGTCCGATCGCCGGATCGCCCTTGTCGTGCCGTTGTTCCTGATCATGGCGGGCTACATCATCGTCCAGTTTCGGCCGCTGCGTATCGACCATCACGGCTGGCAAATCCTGCTCGCGATGATCGTCATCGGACAGGCGTTGCGGCCCGCGACATTCCGGGCCGGGATTTACGCCGGGCTTGCCGCCGCGGCGTTGATCGCGGTTTCGATCGAGGGATTGCCGATCGCGGCACTGTTTGCGGGGCTGGCGGCGCTGCGCTGGGTTGTGGGCGGGCATGCCGAGGACCGCGCGCGCCTGTGCGGCTATATGGGCGCACTGGCCGGCGGGGCGCTGCTGTTCCAGTTCCTGACCCGGGGGCCGGCGGGGCTCATCGGAAACTGGTGCGATTCGCTCTCGGCGCCGTATCTGGCGGCCTTCATCGCCGCCACCGCGCTGATTTTCGCGGCAGCGGCCGCCCATCCTGCGCGGCCGTGGTCGCGCCTTGCCTGGATCGGCGCGGCCGGGGTCGCGGCGGCGGGGGCGCTTGTCTGGACCGAACCGCAATGTGCCAAAGGGCCGTTCGCGTCGCTCGATCCGATCGTTGTTCAATATTGGTATCGGCACGTGCTCGAAGGGCAGCCGGTGTGGGCGTCGAAGCCGGCCGATGCGATCCATGTGCTGCTGCCCTCGCTCGTCGGGTTGGCCGGGTCGCTGCTCGCGTGGCGTAGCGCGGCAAATGCCGCCGATCGCCGTAACTGGGCGACGGTGATCGTCGCGCTGGCGGGCGCGGCGGCGCTGTCGCTGCTCGTCCTGCGCAGCGCGGGCACCGCCCATCTGTTCGCCTTGCCGGGGTGCGCCTGGCTCGGGCTGCGCGCCTGGACGCGGGCGCGCTCGATCGCATCGACTTTGCCGCGCATCCTGGCGTCGGTGGCGGCGGCGCTGACCCTGCCGCTGCTCGGCAGCATGGCCGCCGTCGCTGCTTTCGAGACCATCGTTCCGGCATCGAAGGCGTCAGACAAGGGCGCCGGAGCCGTCACGCCGCGCGAAGCGACCTGCCTCGACCGCGATGCGATCGCGGCGCTCGATCGGCTGCCGCCGACGACGATTTTGACCCCGATCGACCTCGGCCCGTCCATCCTGTTCTGGACGCACCACAGCCTGGTCGCGACTCCCCATCATCGCAACCGCGAGGCGATGGCAGACACGATCCATATCTTCATCGGCGATCCCGCCGCGGCCGAAGCGCTGGTGCGCAAGCAACAGGCGAGGTTGATCGTTTATTGCCCGACGGCGAATGATTTCACCGGCTATCGCCGGGCGCGCAAGGACGGGCTCGCGGCGCAGCTTTATGCGGGAACGCCGCCCGCGTGGCTCGAAGCGGTGCCGATACGCGCGCGCGCGGGCCTGTCGGTGTGGCGCGTGCGGCCCGAGTGATACGGATCAGGCGGGGCGAAAGCCGAGCGCCGCGCCGTTCATGCAATAGCGTTTGCCCGTCGGTTTCGGTCCGTCGTCGAAGACATGGCCGAGGTGGCCGCCGCAACGTTTGCAATGCACTTCGGTGCGCGGATAGCCCAGATCGCGGTCGGTCGAGGTGCCGATCGCGCCGCGCAGCGGTGCCCAGAAGCTGGGCCAGCCGGTGCCGCTGTCATATTTGGTCCGGCTGGAATAAAGCGGCAGCGCGCAACCCGCGCAAACGAAGGTGCCGCGGCGCTTTTCCTTGTCGAGCGGGCTGGTGAAGGGGCGTTCGGTCGCCGCCTCGCGCAGCACGCGATATTGCAATGGCGACAGGCGCTTTTTCCATTCGGCGTCAGACAGCTGCCAGCCGGGTGCCGCTTTCGGCCGCGCCGATTTGGCGAACAGCATCGGCGCGCCGATCACGGCACCGCCGAGCGCCAGGCCACCCAGAAGATAACGACGTTCGATCATGTCCCTTGATACGTATCCCTTGGGTCAGGGGTTACAAGCCCCGGTCAATATTTCTCGATCTGCACCGGCAAGGTGCGGAAGCCATGGACGAAGCAGGCGTGGACCCGCTCAGGGGTGCCGGTGACGGTCACGCGCATCCGGCGCGCCGCCATCTCTTCGAGCAGGATGCGCAATTGCAGTTCGGCAAGGCGCGCGCCGACGCAGCGGTGAACGCCATAGCCGAACGACAGGTGCCGCCGGGCATTTTCGCGGTCGAGTTTCAGCGCCTCGCCATCGTCGAACACGCTTTCGTCGCGGTTCGCCGACAGATACCAGAGGATCAGCTTGTCGCCTTTCTTGATCTGGTGCCCGAACAGGTCGGCGTCCTCGAGTGCGGTGCGGCGCATATGCGCGAGCGGGGTCTGCCAGCGGATGATTTCGCTCACCGCATTGGGGATCAGCGATGGATCGGCTTCGAGCTTGGCGCGCTGGTCGGGAAACTGGTCGAGCCCATAAGCGAGCCCCGACATGGTGTTGCGCGTCGTGTCGTTGCCGCCGACGATCAGCAGCACGAGGTTCCCGATGAATTCATATTTGTCCATGTTGCGCATCGCTTCGCTGTGCAGCATCATCGACAACAGGTCGGGGGTCGGCGGCTGGTCGAGCTTTTCCATCCAGAGCCGCTGGAAATAGACAAAGGCTTCCTCGAGCACCGCGCGGCGCTGTTCCTTGAGTTCGACCTTTTGCGCGAGTTCGACGTCGCCCATCCAGTCGGACCATTCGGTGAGCTTGCGCCGGTCCTCCCACGGGAAATCGAACAGCAGCGCGAGCATCTGCGTCGTCAATTCCATCGACACGCGGTCGACCCAGTCGAATGTTTCGCCCCACGGCAGGCCGTCGAGCACCTCGCCGGTGCGGCTGCGAATATCTTCCGACAGGCGCGTCATTTCGGCGGGGGTGAAGGCGGGCGCGACGGTGCGGCGCTGTTCGGTGTGCTGCGGCCGGTCCATCGCGATGAACATCGGCAGGCGGAAATCCTCATCCTCGTCGCGTTCGAGGATCGTGATTCCGCCATATTCCCACGACGAGCTGTAAATGTCGGGCAGCGCCTCGACATGCTGGATCGCCTGGTGGCTGGCGATATTCCAATAGGGGCCGTGGACGCTGTCTTCGCATTTGACGATGCCGCCCGCCTTGCGGATTTCGGCGAACGGCGCCTGCCAGCGATCCTCCGAATAGATCGCAGCGGGACTCATGTCGTAACGGTCGGTGACAGGCTGGGGCGCGGCTAGGCTCGCCATCGGGCATCCTCCTCCTCAAAAGGGACTCGCCGCGGGCGTTTGCCGCCGTCGGCCAGATCAGTTGCAGGATGCCACTGTTTACAGCTTTGTCAACGAAGCTGGGACGAAACCGCTTCCCCGGCCGCGGCCGCGGCCGCAATCGTCCTTTTGCGCTGCCAGAATTTCCAGCCGCTGCCGCTGCTCAGCACCCCGGACCGGAACAGTCGCACCGAAACCCAGATGACCAGCGCGACCCAGATTGCCTGCCAGCCCAGCGCGAGCAGATGCACCGCCTTGGCATCGTCGGTCGCGGCGCGTGCCGCCATTGCGAGCGGTGACGAGAATGGGAAAACCTCGGCAAAACGGGCCAGGCTGCTGCCCGGCGCGCTCGCGGCGCCCGCCGACAGGCTGAACATGCCGACCTGAAAAATGGTGATGGGCAGGCTGAGCATCTGAATCTCGCGCACCGTCGCTGCCTGCGCCCCGACGCCGAGGAAAGCAGCCCCCAAAAGCAGGAAGGAGAGGATGAAATAGGCGAAACCGATGCCCAGAAAGAAGGGCCAGCCGGTCGCGGGTGTCGCGGCGAGCGTGGCAGCTGGCTTGCCCGCCGCGGCGAGCGCCGCCGGATCGACCTGCGTGGCGGCGACCATGCCGCCCCCCATCGCGAGGATGACCCAAAAGGCGATGAACAGCATGGCGACGCCAAGCATCCCGAGCAGCTTGCCGAGGAAAACGCTTTCCAGCGGCACCGCGGCGGCCAGGATCTCGATGACCTTATTGCCCTTTTCCTCGGCCAGCGAGCTGACCGTCTGACCGGCGAGGAGCAGCGTCAGCAGGAAGATGATGAACACCGCGCCGAACCCCAGAGATTGCTGCACCGCGATGCTGGTGCCGCCGTTCGAGAGCGATTCAAAGCGCGGCGAAACGGGCGGCAGGGGCCCCGCGGCGCGTGCCCGCTGAACATCGCCCGCCAGCAGCGCGAGATAGCGGCCCGAACTGCTGCCCTGTTCGCGTTCGACGATGCGCGGCGCGGACAGCGGGCCGCTCATCACCGCATAGGTGTCGCTGCCCTTTTCGCGCGCGATCGTCACCGGGTCGGCGGCGGCGGGACTGGCGATCCGGATGTCGAGCGCCGCCGGTTCGCGGCCCATCGCGCCGCGAAGCCGCGCATCGGCGCTGCGCAGCGCCTCGACATCGGCCGCATCGGCGACGACGACGATCCGGCCGGCGCCGCGCGCGCTGTCGGCAAGCTGCGAGGCGCCCATGCCGCCCGCCAGCCCCATGCCGACCATGAACAGGGGGGCGAGCAGGAACAGGAGAAAGGTCGGGGTGGCGACAATCGCCAGGAAGTCCCGCCGCGCAACCACGAACATGCTGCGGATGAAGGGGGTCATGCGCTGGCTTCCTCTACGGCGTCGATCGCGGGGTTGGCGTCGAACCCCGCATCGACCTGGCGGACGATATGGACAAAGGCATCGTGGAGCGCGGGGCGGCTGATCGACAGGCCGGTGACGCCATGACCGCTTGCGGTGATGCGCGCGAGCAGGGGTTCGACATCGCCATCCTGAATCGCGAAATGCCAGGCGTCGCCGCGCAGGTCGGCGCCCGCGGGCAGATTGGCGGCGACCGCGGCGGGATCGTCCGCTCTGCGCGGGGTGTAGCGGACCTGCATCGGCAACAATGCGCGCGCATCGTCGACCGTGCCCTCGAAGCGCCTTTGCGAGCGCGCGATGATCGCGATCCGGTCGCACAATCGTTCGGCATGCGCCATGACATGCGTCGAAAAAAGGATGGTCGCGCCGCGGTCGCGTTCGCGCCGGACCAGCATCTCCAGCCGTTCCTGGTTGACCGGGTCGAGCCCGGAAAAAGGTTCGTCGAGGACGATGAGGTCGGGCGCGTGGACGATCGAGCCGATCAGCTGGATCATCTGCGCCATGCCCTTCGACATCTTGCGGATCTTTTCGTCGATCACGCGTTCGAGTCCGAGTTCGGTCATGAACCCCGCCGCGCGACGGCGCCCTTCCGACCAGTCGAGCCCGCGCAGCGCGCCCATGAAGGCAATCGCTTCGCGCGCCTTCATGCCGGGATACAGCCCGCGCTCCTCGGGAAGATAGCCGATCCGGTTGCGGACGCTCTGCGGCCGCTGCCCGCCGAGCAGGCGGCTCGTTCCCTCGTCCGGGTCGATGATGCCGAGGGTCATCCGCAGGCTGGTCGTCTTGCCCGCGCCATTGGGGCCCAGCACACCATAGATGCTGCCCGCCGGCACCGCGAGGCTGACCTGATCGACCGCTTTGAAATTGCCGAAATATTTGGTGAGGCCATTCGCCTCGACGCTGAAATCGCTCAAACTCCGGTCCCCAATCATCAATCATGCAAACTATGGCACGTCGAGGTGGCTCGCGTATAGAGCGCCAATGGTTGCGGAAGCCTTGCCCCCGGAAACGCACTCGCTCGAAGACCGCCTCGAAGCGGTCGCCCGCGCGCATGGTTTCGCCGCATTCGGGATCGCGGGCGCCGATGCGGCGCCGCAAACCGCCGCCCGGCTGGAGCAATGGCTGGCCGAGGGGCGTCACGGCGACATGATCTGGATGGAAAGCCGCGCGGCGCAGCGCGGATCGCCCAAGGGCCTGTGGCCCGAGGTCAAATCGGTGATCGCCCTTGGCATGAGCTATGCCCCGGCGCTCGACCCGCTGGCGCTGGCCGATCATCCGACGCGCGGGCGCGTTTCGGTTTATGCGCAGGGCGGCGATTATCATGACGTCGTCAAAAAGGCGCTGAAAGCCGTGGCGCGCTGGCTGGTCGGCGAAGTGAAAGACGCCGAGGTCAAGGTGTTCGTCGACACGGCGCCGGTGATGGAAAAGCCGTTGTCGGCCGCCGCCGGGCTGGGCTGGCAGGGCAAGCATACCAACCTCGTCAGCCGCGATCATGGCAGCTGGCTGTTCCTCGGCGCGATCTACACGACGATCGACCTGACCCCATCGGCGCCGGGGCGCGATACATGCGGTAGCTGCGCGGCATGCCAGGACGCCTGTCCGACCGGCGCCTTTCCGGCGCCCTATCGGCTCGATGCGCGGCGCTGCATCTCTTACCTCACGATCGAGCATAATGGCCCGATCCCGGTCGCGCTGCGCCGCGGCATCGGAAACCGCATCTATGGCTGCGACGATTGCCTGGCGGCCTGTCCGTGGAATAAATTTGCCGACACCGCGCGCGCGCACCGGGCTTTCCTGCCGCGCGCCGAACTGGCGGCGCCGTCGCTCGGCGACCTGCTTGCGCTCGACGACGCCGATTTCCGGCAGGTCTTTGCGGGGTCGCCGATCAAAAGGATCGGACGCGGGCGGATGGTACGCAACGCCGCGATCGCGGCCGGGAACAGCGGTGATACGCGTTTTGTCCCGGCGCTGACGCGGCTGGCGGCGGACGAATCGCCGATGGTTGCCGACGCGGCGCTGTGGGCGCTGGCCGAACTGACGGCTTGACGTCGCTTGTCGGGAAAGCGGCGCGCGCCCGTCCGGACGCTAGCGCCGCAGCGACTGCGCGCAGCTGTTCACTTCGGCGTTGCGGCCATCGGGGGTGCGGGCATCGACATGCGTGGCGACCGGATTGGCGCCCGCGCGCGGGGCATAGAAATAGACGTCGAGCACACACGCCGTTCCGGCGAATTGCAGCTTGCGGCCGGCGCCCTCGCTGACGTCGAGCCGCGGTTTGCCGAACATCCGGCCGACGGCGTCGGCGCTGTTGCCGATCAGCGCATTATTTTGCACCGGCCGAACCACTGCCGATGGCGGCGGCCCGGCGGCGGGCGGCGTTGCGGGACGCGGAATCGCCGGGCCGGCGCAGGCGCCAAGCGTCAGGGCGAGGCCGGCGATCGCCGTCAGCCGGTTCTTCTGGATCATTTTTTTTCGTTCCCGTCGCGCAGGTGCAGCATGTGCACCGCCATAGCGGCGCTCAGGATGGGCGCCAACAGATTGGCGATGGGCACCATGAAGCTTGCGGCGGACAGCAGCCCGAGCGACCAGCGCGCCGGGCGGTCGAAGCGCGGCCGTTCGGGGTGGCGCGCGAGCACCATCGCCTCCAGGTCGCGGCCGAGTAGCAGCGCGTTGACGAGCAGGGCAAAGATCGGCGTGCCGATCCCGGTGATGAGGAGCAGGATATAGACGGGCAGCGCGAGCAGATTGCCGCCGACGAGCCGGACGAGCGATGCGAGCGCCAGGCGGATATTCTGCCGCCAGTCGACGTCGACGGCGCGCTGCGCCGCAGCGGGATAGTGGCGCCCCTCGACGTCGGCGACGATGCCGTCGGCGAACAGTCCGACAACGACGATCGCGACCGCGCGGAACAGCAGCCAGCTGCCCGCGACCAGCGCAAGGACGATCAATATTCCTGCCATATCCTGCTGTGCCGCGCCCAGCCATTGCCAGTGCGCAAGCCCCCAGCGCGCGGCAAGGAAGATCGCGGCCCCCGACGCGGCGAGCAGCAACAGCGTCAGCGCAAGGCTCTGTGCCAGCACCCGCATCACGCGTGGGTGGGGCAAGTCCTTGAGCGCGAGCAGGAAAGCGTGAACGGCGCGGGTCATGCCCAGGGGATGGTGGGCGCCGCCGCGCGCGTCAAGCGTTCTGCTTGCCTTGCGCGGCGCCGCCGCCTAAGGCGCGCGGCAGCTTTTTCCACGCATCACAGGATATTTCATGGCCTCCACCGCCCGTTTCGACGTTGTTGCCATCGGCAATGCGATCGTCGACGTCATTGCCCGCGCCGACGATGCGCTGATTACCGCCGAAGGCCTGACCAAGGGGTCGATGCGGCTGATCGACGCCGACGAGGCCGAACGGCTTTATGCAGCGATGGGGCCCGCGATCGAGATGTCGGGCGGTTCGGCCGCCAACACGCTCGCCGGGATGGCGGCGCTCGGCCAGCGGTGCAGCTTCATCGGCCAGGTCGCCGACGACCAGCTCGGCCATGTCTTTACGCACGACCTGCGCGCGCTCGGCGTGGCTTATGAAACCCCGCCGCTGGGCGAAGGCGCGCCGACCGCGCGTTGCCTGATCCTCGTCACCCCCGATGGGCAGCGGACGATGAACACCTTTCTCGGCGCCAGCCACCTGCTCGAACAGTCGATGATCGACGAAGCGTGGATCGCCGATTCCGACATCCTCTACCTCGAAGGTTATTTGTGGGACCCCGAACTGTCGCGCGCGGCGATGCGGCGCGCGATCGACGTGGCGCGGGGCGCGGGGCGCAAGGTCGCCTTCACCCTGTCCGACGCCTTCATCATCGACCGCCACGGCGCCGATTTCCGCAACCTGATCGCCGAGGGATTGTTCGACATCCTGTTCGCGAACGAGGTCGAGATTTGCGCGTTGGCCGAAACCGAAGATTTCGAGGCCGCGGTCGCCAAGATCGCGCCGCAGGTGCCGTTGCTCGTCGTGACGCGCGGGTCGCACGGCGCGCTGGCGATCACCGGCGGCGAACGCACCGAAGTCGGTGCCGAACCGATCGACACCGTCGTCGACACCACGGGCGCGGGCGACCTGTTTGCCGCCGGTTTCCTGTCGGGCCAGGCACAGGGGCGTTCGATCGCCGACTGTCTGACGATGGGCGCCGTGTGCGCGCGCGAAATCATCGCGCAGGTCGGCCCACGTGCGCAAACCGACCTTAAGGCACAGGTCGCCGCGCGCCTCGGCTAGGAACCTTCATCGGACATGAAGCGTCCTATGCGCCATCAGGCAAAGGAGACGATCATGGCCGATGAAATTCACGAAACGCGCGCGCCCGACGGGACGACGCACACGACGACGATCATCGACCGCGAACCGCGGCGCGGCGGCGGGTTGGGCATGGGCCTGATCCTGCTTGTCGTGCTGGCGGTTGCGGCGTTCGTGGGGTTCCAGTTCCTCGCCAACGACAATGCCCAGACGGGTGCGGTCACCGAAGCGGCGCAAAAGGTCGGCGATGCCGCGCAGGACATCGGCGACGCCGCGCAGCAAGCGGTCGATTAAGGACGCTCTGCGGCCGGTTCCGCCGGATCGGGGTGCTTCTTGAACAGCGCCCGGTCGGCGGGGCCGAACCCGCGGGTCCAGATCAGCCAGGCGTAGATCCCGAGGATGAAGGGCACCCCGATCAGCAGTTCGGCCCATTCGGGAAGCTGCGTCGCCCCCCATCCGAGCACCGTTGCGCCGCCGGTGGCCCACACCAGCGCCCAGCGCAGGCTGTTCACCGGGGCGCCCAGGATGCGCCCGAGCAGCCGCGCCTTGACCAGCGAGGCGAAGCCGAGCGCGAGCATCAGCGCGAGCGCGACGGCACCAGCATAGGTGATCGGGGGCAGGCCCATGGATTGCGCGATCAGGATCAGCGCGACGCTGAGCCCCGCCTGGAGCGCGAGCGTCGCGATGCTGATCAAAAGATTGCGGTGGCGCGCAACATAGACGAGCGCCGCCTCGCTGACCACGGCGGTCGCGGCCACGACCTCGGCGGCGAGCAGGAACGCCAGCGCGGCGGTGCCGCTGACGAACTCAGGTCCGACGAGGCCCATCACCGCTTCGCCGGGGATGCCGAGCGCGAGCGCGACGCCGGCCTGGGCGGCGATGATCCAGAAACCGACCTGGCTGACCTGTGCCGCCACGGCGGCAAGCCGGTTTTCGGCAAGGTTGCGCGTGATGACGGGGCCAAGGATCGGCTCGAAACTGGTCTTGAGCTTTTGCGGCAGCGAGGCGACCTGCTGCGCCATATAATAGATGCCGTAGATCGTCGGCGAGGTGAACTGGCCGAGGATGAAGAGGTCCAGGCGGCGCGTTCCCCATTCGATCGCGTCGGCGGCGGCGAGCGGGGCATTCCGCCGCGCAAGGCCGATCAGGTGCGCGGGATGCGGGCGCCAGACGCCGGGGCCGCCATAATGGCGGATCATCGGAATCAGCGCGGTCAGAAAGGCACCGAGCATCGCCGCAGCGTAGGAGAGCATCAGCCCGTCGCGCGCCGATACAAACCAGAATCCGGCTGCGGCGGCGCTGATCACCCACGGCTCGACAATCGCGCGCGCGCGCACGGTGGCGCCGATGTCGAATCTATAGGCGCAGGCGGCGAGCGCGATGTCGGTGCCCGCGATCGCGAAAACAAGCAGCGCCATCCAGCGGTCGGCGCTGTCGATCCCGCCCGCCGGATACATGAGCTGGGGCAGCAGGAAGAGGATCGCCGACCCCGTCGCCGAGGCGAGGAAGGCGACGAACATACCGTCCCAGACGACGGTGCGGTGGTCGGCGCCGGGGGCGCTCAATTGTTCGGCGAGGCCGCGCTTCAGCCCCAGCGTCGCAAGCTGCGCGACGAGTTCGATGACGAGGACGGCAAAGGCGAAACGCCCGACCGCTTCGGGCCCGTACCAGCGGCCCGCCACATAGAGGAAGGGCAGGCGCGCGACGAGGCGTAGGAGGAAGCCGAAAAAATTGGTGCGCCCGCCCTTGGCGAGCGCGGCCGTGTCCGCATCCCCCGAGGGAAGGGCCGACGAAGGGGGCGCGGCTGCGCTGTCCGTTTGGCTCAAGCCTGGCGCCCCTTCTGCTGCTCCCCGAAGCGCAGTCTAGCGCGGCGGGGGAGTGCAGGCAATTGGTCGAAACATTTCATCGCCCTTCGGATCGCAGCGGTCGGCTGAGCAGCGCCTGAATGGCTTCGGCCACCCGGGTTTCGCCCGCGACAAGGCGCGCGACGGTTTCGGTGATCGGCATGTCGATGCCGTCGGCGCGCGCGGCGGCGGCAACGACGGGCGCGCTGAACGCGCCCTCGGCGACGGTGCGGCGATCGGCCATCAGCACCTCGGCACTTTCGCCGCGGCCGAGCCCCTGGCCGAGCGCGAAATTGCGGGAATTGGGCGATGTGCAGGTGAGGACTAGGTCGCCAAGCCCGGCCAGGCCGGCAAGCGTTTCGGCCTGCGCGCCGCGCGCCAGGCCGAACCGCGTCATTTCGGCAAAGCCGCGGCTGATCAGCGCCGCGCGCGCGTTGAGCCCCAGCCCGGCACCGTCGACGATACCGCAAGCGATCGCGAGGATATTCTTGACCGCGCCGCCAATTTCCGCGCCGATGACGTCGGTGGAAACATAAGGGCGAAAGTGCGGACGCGCGAGCGCCTGAGCGATCCGGTTCGCGACGGCCGCATCGGCGGCGGCGAGAGTGATTGCGGTGGGAAGCCCCGCGGCAACCTCATGCGCAAAGGTCGGTCCCGACAGCACGGCGTGCGGACGCTGCGGCGCAAGGTCGCGCGCCATGTCGATCGGGAAGGCGAAGCTGCCCGCTTCCATGCCCTTGCTGCACAGGATCAACGGGGCGTCGCCCGCGGGCAGTTCGGCGAGCACCGCGCGCAGGAAGGGCACTGGCACGACCAACAGCAGTGCATCGAGGTCGGCCATGTCGGCAAGATCGGCGGTCGCCGTCAGCGAGGGCGACAGCGCCGCGCCGGGGAGGAAAACCGGATTGGCATGATCGCGGTTGATCGCCGACACCACCTCGGCCTCGCGCGCCCAGAGGCGCACCGGCACGCCGTCGGTGGCGAGCAGCTGGGCGAGCGCAGTGCCCCACGCACCGCCGCCGATCACGCCGAAGTGCGGAATTGACGTCATGCTTTCACGGTTCATGCCTTCACTCCGGCGCCGCGCACGGCTTCCGCGTCGGGATCGAGCGGCCAGCGCGGGCGCGCCGCCACCCCCAGATCGTCGGTCAGGCCCGCGGCAAAGCGTTCGGCGCCGGCCCAGGCGATCATTGCGCCATTGTCGGTGCACAGCCACAGCGGCGGCGCCACGAACGGCTTGTCGAACCGGGCGGCGAGGTCGGTCAGCGCGCTGCGGATGGCGCCGTTCGCGGCGACCCCGCCCGCGACAACGAAGGCGGTCGCGTCGGGACAGGCGGCCAGCGCGATGCGGCTGCGGTCGACGAGGCAGTCGACCACCGCCTGCTGAAACGAGGCGGCGAGGTCGGGGATGCTGTGCGTGCCGGACGCAGCCGCCCGCGCCACGGCGCTTTTCAGCCCGGCGAAGGAGAAATGCGGTTCGGCGCTGCCGACCAGCGGGCGCGGGAGCGGCACCGCGTGCGGATTGCCGTCCCGCGCGATGCGCTCGACCGCGGGGCCGCCGGGATAGCCGAGGCCGAGCAGCTTCGCGGTCTTGTCGAACGCTTCGCCCGCGGCGTCGTCGATGGTGGTGGCAAGACGGCGGTAATCGCCGACGCCGCGCACCAGCAGCAATTGGCAATGCCCCCCCGACACCAGCAGCAGCAGATAGGGGAATTCGAGCCCGGCGTCGGCGAGGCGCGGCGACAGCGCATGGCCTTCGAGATGGTTGACCGCGATCAGCGGCTTGTGCGCGGCGTGGGCGAGCGCCTTTCCGGTAACGAGCCCGACCATCACGCCGCCGATCAGCCCCGGCCCGGCGGTCGCGGCGATGGCGTCGACGTCGGCGAGCGTGACGCCCGCGTCGGCCAGGACGCCCTCGACGATCGGCGCCAGCCGATCGACATGCGCGCGCGCGGCGATTTCGGGAACGACGCCGCCATAGGGGCTGTGCTCGGCCTCCTGCCCCGCGACGCGATGCGCCAAAATGCGCCGTTCGCTGTCGACGAGCGCTGCCGCGGTCTCGTCGCAGCTCGATTCAAGGCCGAGGATCAGGGTCATATTGTTGCGCGTTCCTTTACCCGCCCCTTTATCGTCAGGGCAACCCGCGGCGGAGTCTTTGAAAAGGCTCCCGATGATGTCTGGAGCATTTCCGGTCGAAAAACCGGTTCCCACTTTTTCTGGAAATGCTCTAGCAGCGGGCCATGACTTCATTTCCGACCCCCGAAAACCCGCTGCGTATCGGCACGCGCGCGTCGCCGCTGGCGATGGCTCAGGCACATATGGCGGCTGCGGCGCTGATTGCCAGCCATGGCATCGACATGGCCGCGCTCGACATCGTGCCGATGACCGCGACGGGCGACAAGATTCAGGACCGGGCGCTCGCCGACGTGGGCGGCAAGGCGCTGTGGACCCGCGAACTCGATGCGGCGCTCGACGCCGGGACGATCGACATCGCGGTCCATTCGCTGAAAGATGTCGAAACGCTGCGCGACGCGCGTTTTTTCCTGGGCGCGATGCTCGAACGGGCCGATCCGCGCGACCGGTTGGTCGTGCGCGAGGGGATCGATGCCGCGTCGATCGCCGATTTGCCGCATGGCGCGCGGCTGGGCACGAGCAGCCCCCGCCGCGCCGCGCAGGTGAAGCGTATCCGCCCCGATCTCGAAACCGTGTTGTTGCGCGGTAATGTCGCGACGCGGCTCGCGAAGATTGCCGGGGGCGACGCCGATGCGACGTTGCTGGCGGCGGCGGGGCTCGCGCGTCTGGGGATGCACGACGTCGGGACGGTGCAGGATGCGGGCTTGCTGCTTCCCGCCGCGTCGCAGGGCGCGATCGGGATCGAATGCCGCGCCGACGATGCGGCGACCCGCGCGCTGCTGGCGGCGGTCGATCATGCGCCGACGCACCGGGCGGTAATGGCCGAGCGCGTCTTTCTGGCGGCACTCGGTGGCGATTGCCGCTCGCCCGTCGCGGCGCACGCGCACTGGCTGGCCGACGGCACGCTGCGCCTCGATGCCGAGATGTTCTCGGACGATGGCGCCGATCATGCCGCGGGGCACATCATCGTCGCGGCATCGGGCGACCCCGAAGCGTTGGCGCGCCGCCTGCTCGGTGAAGCGCCCGACAGCGTTCGGCGGCTGTTCCACCCATGACCGACGGCCCGCCGCTGATCGTCACGCGGCCCGAACCGGGCAATGCGGCGACGGTCCAGCGCGCGCGGGACATGGGTTTCGATGCGCGCCCCGCGCCGCTTTTTGCGTCGCATGCGGTGGACTGGACGGTGCCGCCGGTGGGCGATTTCGACGCGCTGCTGCTGACCAGCGCCGCCGCGGCGCGGCTCGCGGGCCCGGGGTTCGCTTGCCTGGCCGCGTTGCCCGTCTATGCCGTTGGCGCCGCCACCGCGCGCGCGGCGGAAATGGCGGGGTTGACCGTGGCGATGACCGGAACGGCCGATGCCCGGCGGCTTCTTGACGCCATGGCTGCGGAAAATATCCCAAACATATTATGGCTTTGCGGCCGCGATCGATCCGAAATTGGCGCGCCGGGCGTGGCGATTACGCCGCTGCCTTGCTATGCCGTCGATCCCGTCCCGCCGCCGCCGGACTGGACCGAAACCATTGCCGCGCCCGCGGTGTTGCTGGCGCATTCGGCGCGCGCCGCGACGCGCATTTCCGACCTTGTCGGCCCTGCGCGCGGGCACCTTTCGCTCGTCGCAATCAGCCCCGCGGTCGCGGCGGCGGCGGGGGAGGGGTGGCGCGATCTCGCCATCGCGGGACAGCCCAACGATGTTGCAATATTGGCACAGGCGCGCGCTTTGTGGCACAAGGGTGCAAAATAGGGTCGTTCGAAAGAGAAACATGGCAATCGACAGCATCGACACCACCTCGCCGACCGCGGACGAGGCGGTCCCGACGAGAGGCCTATCGTTCCGCGCCGTCGCCCTGGGTGCCTTCCTCCTGCTCCTGGTCGGGATTGCGGTTGGCGGATGGGCGGTAAATC
>Ga0155548_107_pt1 | contig 16730 bp, 18 predicted proteins | sample RifCSPhighO2_12_FD_107205 | JGI IMG/M metagenome (GOLD analysis project Ga0155548, IMG submission 107205) | Sphingopyxis sp. RIFCSPHIGHO2_12_FULL_65_19
CAATGGAAGTAACTCGACCAACGCGCACCCTTTCGCTAATGCGGCGGCGCTTTAGGGACCGGGGCCGGTATTGCAAAGCCCCGACGGACAGGAATTCCTTGTGACCGATACATTGTGGCTGGAAGTCGAGGGTCTGACCGCCCAGGTGCTGACCGGGATTTATTCCGAAGAAACCCACCTGCCCCAGCCGCTGCGCATTTCGGTGCGAGCGAAGCTGGCGATGGCCGGTCATTATGATCCGACCACGCCGCTCAGCGCCTCGAAAAATTATATGAACCTGAAATTTGCGGCGACCGAGGGCATTCCGAAGGATGTCCATTTCGTGCTGATCGAAAGCGTCGCCGACCATATCATCGACACCTTGTTCCTGCAGGACGACAAGGTCGAGGAAGTCGAGGTCAAGATCGTCAAGCTCGCGATCGCCGAGGACGGCGAACAGATCGGCATCACGATGCGACGGATCAGGAAGTGACGCAGAAGCTCGCTCTCGTCACGGGCGGCCTCCACCGCGTCGGTGCCGCGATTTCGGCGCGGCTGGCGCGCGAGGGCTATGAACTCGCCTTGCACAAACGCAGCGCGGCCGAGGCCGATCCGCTGCTCGCCGAGGCGCTGGCAGAGACGGGCGCGCGCAGCCACCGCTTCGCCGCCGACCTGGCCGACCCCTTAGCCGTCGACGCCTTGATCCCGACCGTGATCGACAAATTCGGCCGCGTTCCAGACCTGCTCGTCAACAATGCCGCGCTGTTTGCCGAAGGCGAATGGCGCGACCTGACGACCGATGCACTGGCCGAAATGATGCAGGTCAATCATCACGCACCCGTGATGCTCGCGAAGGCGCTCGTCGCCGCAAGCGACGGTCCGCGCCCCGCGATCGTCAACATCGTCGATCAGCGTGTCGTCCATCCAGTCCCTGACCAGATCGCCTACAGCCTGTCGAAATCGGCACTGTGGCAGGCGACGGCGACGCTGGCAGTCGCCTTCGGGAACCGCGCGCGCGTCAATGCCGTCGCGCCGGGGCTGACAATGGCGACCGAAGAGTATTCGGCGGCGCAGGTCGCGCGGCTGGCGAAGCTCATGCCGCTCGACGCGCTTCCGACGCCGGCGCAGATTGCCGACGCCGTCGTCTATCTCGCGCGCGCCGAAGCGGTGACGGGGCAGACGATCTTCGTCGACGGCGGCGCCCACCTGGCGCCGATGGCGCGCGATTTCGTGGCGCTGGAGCGGGATTAGACCATTTAATGCGCGTATCCCCGCGAAGGCGGGGATCCATCTCCTGTGGGCTCAATTTTGCACCGACCGGAGATGGGCTCCCGCCTTCGCGGGAGTACGGGAGTTCTATTCGCGCCTCAATAAATATGCACCGCCTTGGTGACGAGATAGCCGTCAAGCCCTTCGGGTCCGCTTTCGCTGCCGAAGCCCGATTCCTTGATCCCGCCGAACGGCGTATCGAGCGCCGAAATGACAAAGCTGTTCACCCCGACCATCCCGCTCTCGATGCTGTCGACGATGCGGTTGATGCGGCGGCCATTCTCGGTGAAAGCAAACGCCGCGAGGCCATAGGGCAGCCGGTTCGCCTGTTCGAGCGCCTCGTCCTCAGTTCCGAACGGGCGAATCAGCGCCATCGGGCCAAAGGGTTCATGGTTCATCGCATCGGCCTCGACCGGCACGTCGGCGATCGCGGTCGGCTGGAAGAAATAACCGTTGCCGGTCGCCTCGCCGCCCGCGATCACGCGCGCGCCCTTGGCCTTGGCATCGGCGACGAGCGCCTCCAACGCGGGGATACGGCGCGCGTTGGCAAGCGGACCCATCTGGGTGTCGGCGTCGAGGCCGCTGCCGATCGTCACCTTCGCCGTGCGTTCGGCAAAGCCGTTCACGAAGGCGTCGTAGATGCCCTGCTGGACATAGAAACGCGTCGGCGAGATGCACACCTGCCCCGCGTTGCGGAACTTCTGCCACACGACCTTGTCGAGCGTCGCCTCAAGATCGCAATCGTCGAAGATCAGCACCGGAGCGTGGCCGCCAAGCTCCATCGTGATCCGCTTCACCCCGTCTGCGGCGAGCCGCATCAGATGCTTGCCGACCGCGGTCGATCCGGTGAAGCTGACCTTGCGGATCACCGAGCTGGCGAGCAGGTGGCGGCTGATCATGTCGGGATCGCCATAGACGAGCTGGACGACGTCGCCGGGAATGCCCGCGTCGGCGATGCAGCGCATGATCGCGCTGGTGCAACCCGGGGTCTCCTCGGGCGCTTTCGCAATCACGACGCAGCCCGCGGCGAGCGCGGGCGCGATCTTCTTGACCATCAGATTGACGGGGAAATTCCACGGGCTGAACCCCGCAACCGGGCCGACCGGATGTTTGGTGACCATCGCACGCTGGCCGAGTGGCCGCTGAAGCACGCGCCCTTCGATGCGTTTGCCCTGCTCCGCGAAATAGTCGAACAGCCCCGCCGCCGACAGCACTTCGCCGCGCGCCTCGGCAATCGGCTTGCCCTGCTCGATCGTCAGCAGCGTCGCGATATGGTCAACGCGGTCGCGGATAATCCCCGCCGCCTTGTGCATCAGCGCCGCGCGTTCGTCGGGGGTCTTGGCGCGCCACACCGGCCAGCCGCGCTCCGCTGCCGCCAGCGCCTCGTCAAGGTCGGCGGCCGTCGCCACCGGCAGTTCGGCGATCGTTCCGGCCGTGGCGGGGTTATAGACCGGCCGTTCGTCGCGTCCCTCGCCGCTCCGCCAGGCGCCGTTGATGAAGAGCTGGAGGTCGGCGTCGTAGGTCGCGGTCATGGATGGTCCTTTGCCAAGGAATGGGGGATGGCGGCGATATAGGAAGCGTCAGCGATAGTTAAAGCTGATGCTGATCCGTTCGCCTTTGCCCGAATGCGGCATCACCTCGTGCCGCAGCCAGCTTTCCCACAGGAAGACGCGGCCCGCGGCGGGTTCGGCGTAGATGAAGGGCCGCAGATGCTCGGGCGCGTCGTCGGTGCGCCCCGGCGCCGCCATCAGCATCGCGAGGCGCGGGTCTTCGAGTTTGAGCGCGCCCGATCCCGGCGGAACCGCAACGTAGAAGGTGCCCGACACGATGCTGTGCGGGTGGATATGGCCGCTGTGGGTGCCGCCGGGTTTCAATATGTTGACCCACATCGAGTCGAGCTTCAGCGGTTTGGCGAGATCGAAATGACACGCCTTGGCGAAAGCCCTCACCTCTTTGTCGAGCAGGCGCTTCAAGTCATGGAACGCCGGGTCGCGTTCGGGCAGGTCGTTCAGGCTCGCGTAGCTGGTATAGCCCTTATAGCCATGCTCGCGGCTCCACGCGCGGCCCGCGCCATCCTCCTGCGCGAACAGGCGGCTGCTTTCCTCCAGCTCCTCGATCAGGTCGGGGGTGCCGATATCGGCTTCATAGAAAGTGCTGGCGAAGAGCGAACGAACGGGCATGATGCGCGCAAAGCACAGCCGATGTGGACAAGCAAGGGAGATGGGGATGGCCGAGTTTGAACTGATTGCCGACGGATTGCGTTTTCCCGAGGCGCCGGTGGTGATGGACGACGGCAGCGTCATCGTCGTCGAGATCGAAGCGAAGCGGATCACGCGGTGCTGGCCCGGCGGCAAAAAGCAGGTCATCGCGACCCCCGGCGGCGGCCCCAACGGCCTTGCGATCGGCCCCGATGGCAAGCTTTACTGCTGCAACAACGGCGGCTTCAACTATGTCGAATCGAACGGCTATCTGGCGCCGCATGGCATCGCGGACGATTATTCGGGTGGCCGGATCGAACGCATCGATATCGACACCGGCGAAGTCGAGATCCTTTACAAGTCGGGCGATCACGGTGTCGTGCTGCGCGGCCCGAACGACATCATGTTCGACGCGCATGGCGGCTTCTGGTTCACCGACCATGGCAAGGTCGATTATGCGAAGCGCGTGCACGACATCGTCGGCATCTTTTACGCAAAAGCGGACGGCAGTTTCATCGAGGAAGTGATCTTCCCCAGCTACAACCCCAACGGCATCGGCATCTCGCCCGACGGGACGAAGCTTTATGCCGCCGAGACCTACACCTGCCGGTTGACGCAGTTCAACATCGTCGCGCCGGGCAAGGTCGATGACAGCGCGGGTCCGGGTGGCCCCGGCATCCCGCTCTATCGTCCCGCAGGCTATAAATTCTTCGACAGCCTGGCGATGGAGGCCAATGGCAATATCTGCGTCGCAACGATCGGCGAATGCGGCATCAGCGTCGTTTCGCCGCAGGGCGAGCTGGTCGAATTCGTCGCCACCGACGATATTTTCACCACCAACATCGCATTTGGCGGGCCCGACCATCAGGACGCCTATCTGACCCTGTCAGGGACCGGCCGACTGGTGAAAACTCGCTGGGCCCGGCCGGGGCTGCAATTGCAATATTAAAGGGGCAAGGATGCACGAGGAAACCCATGCCGTCACGCGGATCGGCTGGCTGCGCGCCGCGATCCTTGGCGCAAACGACGGGATCGTGTCGACCGCCAGCCTGATCGCCGGCGTCGCGGCCGCCGGCGCGTCGGAGGCGTCGATCCTGGTCACCGGCACGGCCGGGCTCGTCGCCGGCGCGATGTCGATGGCGGCAGGCGAATATGTGTCGGTGAGTTCCCAGCGCGATGCGGAAAAGTCCGACGTCGAGCTGGAGAAACGCCACCTGGCCGCCGATCCGGAGTTTGAGCTGGAGGAACTGACCCAAATCTATCAGGCGCGCGGGCTCGACCGAATGCTGGCGGAACAGGTTGCCGTGCAGCTCACCGAACATGACGCGCTCGACACGCATCTGCGCGACGAACTCGGCATGACCGACGCGCTGGCAGCCCGGCCGGTGCAGGCGGCGGCGGCCTCGGCCGTAAGCTTTGCGACCGGGGCGGCGCTGCCGCTCGCGACGGTGCTGATCGATCGCGGCGACACGCTGCCCTTTACCGTCTCGGCCGCATCGCTTGCCTTTCTTGCAATCCTTGGCGCGCTCGGCGCCTGGGCGGGCAAGGCACCGATGCTGCGCCCGGTCGTGCGCGTGACCTTCTGGGGCGCCGCGGCGATGGCGGTAACGATCGCGATCGGATCGCTGCTGGGAACGACGGTCGGCTGATCCGTCCTATCCCGAGACCGGCCGCCTCGCCGCTACGCCGGGCCGCGATTGTCAGGGGCGCTCTCATCTGTATGACTGTCGGCCATCCGCAATCGCGGCCAAATCAATCGGAGGGGTCCGGAATGAGCGCAACAAGCTGGGCGATCGACATCGATCGCGACGATATCACGCAGGTCAACCTGGTCGAGGAGGCAACCACGCCGCTCGCACCCGGACAGATACGCGTCCACCTCGACAGCTATGCGATGACCGCGAACAACATCACCTATGCCGTATTCGGCAAACCTGCCGGCCTGTTCGGCAACGACCAGGGCTATTGGGATTTCTTCACCGAACGCGCGGCCCCCGGCCGCCTGCCCGTCTGGGGCTTTGCCACGGTGACCGAAAGCGCCGCCGACGGCATATCCGTCGGCGACCGCTTCTATGGCTATTATCCGATGGCGGAAAATGCGGTGCTGAACGTCGGCAAGGCGGGGCCCGGCGGCTTTACCGACGTCACCCCGCGACGCACCACCCTGCCCCCCATCTACAATGCTTATCAACGGATCGAGGCGCTGCCCGACTATCGCGCGGCGGACCATGACTATTGGCCGGTATTCCGCCCCCTGTTCCTGACCGGCTGGTTGATTGCCGACCAGTTCGAGGACGAGAGCGATTATGGCGCCGGGCAGATACTGATCGCCAGCGCGTCGAGCAAGACCGCGATCGGTCTGGGATTTTCGATCAAGCAGCGGCCCGAGCCGCGGCCCGAAACGGTCGGACTGACCAGCGCCGCCAATGTCGATGCGCTGGCCGACCAGGGCATCTATGACCGCGTCATCAGCTATGACCAGATCATGACGCTCAACGCCGCGACGCCGGCCGCGCTGGTCGACATGGCGGGCAATGGCGCGGTCACGCGCGTCGTACACAGCCATTTCGGAAACAATCTGAAGGCCTCGATCATCGTCGGCAAATCGCATTGGGACGCACAGGCCGATGGCGCCGGACTGCCAGGCCCCGAACGGCAGGGATTTTTTGCGCCGGGCCGCAGCCAGAAGCGCATCGCCGACTGGGGCGGCGCCGCGTTCGGGCAAAAGATTGCCGAAAGCTGGCTGGCGTTCATGGACGTTGCACCGCGGCTGACATCGGTCGATAAGCGCAGCGGCGGCGACGCGGCGCTCGCCGCCTATCGCGAGATGCTCTCGGGACAGGCCGACCCCAAAAAGGGGATCGTGGTCGTTCCATGAGGGTCCCGGGGAAGCCGCCCTTTCCCCGCAGCACGAAAGGACCGGCCATGCTGCGTAGCCTGATATTTGCGACCACCGCGGCGCTCGCGCTTCCGATGGGGAGCACCTTTGCCCAAGCCCCGGCGGCACCGATGCGAAAGGCGGATCTCGCCGATCGCGTCGCCGGCACCTACCAGGGCGACATCATCTCCGACGCGCGCGGTTCGTCGAAAAATGGCGTGACGATCATCGTCACCCGCGTCGGACCGAACAAGGTCGCGATCAAGTCGAGCCATGCCCGCATCCCGGCGGTCACCATCCCCCTGGAAAAGGCGATGGACGCGATCCTCGCAGCAAGCGGGCCTTCTGTCTTCCTGCTCGACACGGTGCGCTCGCCCGACCGGCTCGACCTGACGATCGACGACGCAAGCTGGTCCGGCAGCCGCGTCGCCACACCCACCCAGAAATAGGATTTCCAGCCTTCCCATGACATATACGACGGTTATTTTCGACTTTGGCGGGGTTATCACCGCCTCGCCCTTTGAAGCCTTTAACAAGCTGGAGGCCGAACGCGGGCTGCCGCGCGATTTCGTGCGCCGGGTCAACGCGACCAACCCCGACACCAACGCCTGGGCGAAGTTCGAGCGCGCCGAGATCGACGCGGCGGCGTTCGACACGCTGTTCGCCGACGAAGCGCGCGCGCTGGGACACGAACTCGGCGGCGAAGCGGTGCTTGCGGTGATCGCCGGCGCCGTTCGCCCCGCGATGGTCGCGGCGCTCGATACGTTGAAGGACCGGGGTTTCACGATCGCCTGCATCACGAACAATGTCCCCGGCGGCAAAATGGGGGTCCGCGGGGCGGGAATGACGCGCAGCGAGGAAGCCGCGATCGAGGTCGCCGGGATCATGGCGCGCTTTGCGCACGTCATCGAATCGAGCAAGGCCGGGGTGCGCAAACCCGACCCGCGTATCTATCTGATGATGTGCGAGACGCTGGGGGTCGAACCCGCCGAGTGCATCTATCTCGACGATTTGGGCATCAACTGCAAACCGGCAAGCCAGCTGGGAATGCACGCGATCAAGGTGACGAGCGGCGAACAGGCGCTGACCGACCTGTCGGCGGCGCTGGGGGTGACGCTGCCCTGACGCCCGCGCTTCGGGTCGGACGCCGATGGCCGCGTTGGCGTGCGATCGGTCATGCCGTCTTCGGTAATCGCGGGCCGGGTTCCAAAGTTCAGCAAAGGTCAGCCCATTGCATCCACCGTTTTGCACCGAAAGCATGGCCGAACGCATCTTGGCACGCCCAGCCACGACCGCCCGCGCATGCTGTGCCGCACCCGCATTTATCCACCGAATGAAAGAGCCGGATGACGGCTGGCACAGCCAGATAATGTAGGAAAGGCCTATTTTGAGGCGATGTCGGTTTGGGGTGGGGATCGGGCGTTTAAATCCTCCCCATCGACTTGCGATGGGGAGGGGGACCGTCCGCGAAGCGGATGGTGGAGGGGCCGCAACGTCGCGCCAATAGCCCCTCCGTCAGCGCTGCGCGCTGCCACCTCCCCATCGCAAGTCGATGGGGAGGATCTTATGTCTGCAATCGATCGAAACCGGCCATCAGTTCAGGCCGCAGCCTCGGCGAGGTTCAGTTTTGCTGCGCGGTCGAAAATCTGCGTGAGCACCGGCTCGGTGTCCGCGACGCGCATTGCAACATGGAAGCCGACGGGCGCGAGCGCGGGCATCGCTGCGATCTGGACCAGCGCGCCGCTTGCGACATCGCCGCGGACCATCGGCTGGGGAAAGATGCCGATGCCCCCGCCGGCCTTTGCAATGTCGATCATCGTGCGCGCATTATTGCAGAGATTCAGGGATTTTTGGGCAATGCGCGACGCCTGGATCGCATCGCGCATCCGGCCGTGGATCGGTGAATGGCTGGCGAGCGACCAGACAGGAAGCATCGCGGCGCCGCCCGCAAAGGCCGCGGCGACGGCGGGGCTTGCGAGCCATACCAGCTCGACCTCGCCGATCGGGCTGGTTTTCAGCGCCGGGTGCGCGATCGGTCCTGCGGCAAAGGCCATGTCGGTCCGCCCGGTCAAAAGCTGCTGGATCAGGTTCGCCGTCAGGTCGATTTCGATTTCCAGCGCCACATTGGGCATGTCCGCCTTCAGGCCCGCGACAAATGCCGGAAGGCAGCCCGCCGCCGCTATCTCTCCCGCGCCGATACGCACGACCCCGCTCGCCTCTGCAAACCCGCCGCTGCCCATCAGCGCGACCTGCATGTCGCGAAGCAGCGGGTCGCAATCGCGCACCAGCTTTCGCCCCGCCGTGGTCAGCGACATGCCGCGCCCGTCGCGGTGAAACAGCGCGGTGCCAAGCCTTTGTTCCAATTCGCGCATCCGCGCGGATACCGTCGGCTGCGTCGTGTTGAGCCGCTCGGCAGCCGCCGAAAAGGTGCCGAGGCGGTCGATCCAGAGCAGGGTTTCAAGATGGTAAAGCGAGACGCGACTGATAGACATAATTTATGTATAATCGAAAAATAGAACAATTAGAATTGATAGATCAAATGCGCCAAGGTTGCGCCGATATCAGGTGAGGAGGCCGTCCATGGCGAACAAGCAATACCCCGATGCCGCGAGCGCACTCGAAGGACTTCTCTTCGACGGCATGCAGATTTGCGCGGGCGGTTTTGGCCTGTGCGGCATCCCCGAACGGCTGATCGACGCGATCCGCGACGCCGGCACCAAGAACCTCACCATTGCGAGCAACAACGCCGGGATCGACGGCGAAGGACTTGGCAAGCTGCTGCGCACCAAGCAGGTCAAGAAGATGATCTCCTCCTATGTCGGTGAGAATAAGGAGTTCGAGCGGCAATATCTGGCGGGCGAGCTGGAAGTTGAATTCTGCCCGCAGGGCACGCTGGCCGAACGCTGCCGCGCGGGCGGCGCGGGCATCCCCGGCTTCTATACCAAGACCGGCGTCGGCACGCTGGTTGCCGAGGGCAAGGAAGTGAAGAATTTCGACGGGCAGGATTATATCCTGGAGCGCGGCATCTTTGCCGATCTCGCGATCATCAAGGGATGGAAAGCCGACGAGAGCGGCAACCTGATCTTCCGCAAGACCGCGCGCAACTTCAACCAGCCGATGGCGACCGCCGCGAAGATCTGCGTCGCCGAGGTCGAGGAAATCGTGCCCACCGGCAGCCTCGACCCCGACTGCATCCACCTTCCCGGCATCTATGTGAAGCGGATGATCGTCGGCGCGCCTTACGACAAGAAGATCGAATTCCGCACGACGCGCCCGCGCGAGACGGCGTGATGCGCAGCCTCCCCATCCTGGCGGCGCTGCTCCTGTCCGGGTGCGCGACCGCGCCGGCCCAGGTGACGACAGCCCCGCCGCCGCCAGCCCCGACCGCGGCCGCCAAGCCGCCGACCCAGTTGCAATATCTCTATGGCTCGGCCGAGGCGGCGGTCGCCGTCCGCGCCACCAATGCGCGCATCGCCGATTTTGGCCTGTGGCGGATCAAGCAGCGCCCGGCCGACAGCGTCGTGCTTGCGCCCGGTGCGACGATGGACGCGCCGCGCTTTGAGCCGTGCGGCGACAAGCCCTTCGCCGCGGTGTTCGACGCCGACGAGACGCTGATCTGGAACCTTGGCCCGATGCGTTATTTCGCGGAACAAAACGCCAGTTACGATCCCGCAATCTGGGACCAGTGGGAAAAGACCGGCGCAGGCAAGGCGGCCGCGATGCCCGGCAGCATCGACATGGTCGCCAAGCTGCGCGCCGCGGGCATCACCGTCATCGCCAACACCAACCGCAACGCCGCCAATGCCAAGGGCAGCGAGGACACGCTGCGCGCCGCCGGCCTTGGCGAGTTCAAGCATGGCGAGACGCTTTTCCTGATGGGCGACGATGCTGGCGGGTCGAGCAAGGACGACCGCCGCGCGACCATTGCATCGCGTTATTGCGTGATCCTGATGGCGGGCGACCAGCTCGGCGATTTCAGCCAGCAGTTCAATGTGAAGGATTTGCCCGCCGCGCAGCGCATGGCGCTCGCGACCGGCGCGGGCGCGTCCGCACTCTGGGACAAGGGCTGGTTCCTGTTTCCCAACCCCGTCTATGGCCCATGGGAAAAGCTGGGCTGGGACGATGCCTTCCCCTCCGACAAAAAATGGGAGCCGAAATAAGATGGCCTGGACGCGTGATGACATGGCGGCGCGCGCCGCAAAGGAGCTGCACGACGGCTATTACGTCAACCTTGGCATCGGCATCCCGACGCTGGTGGCGAACCATATCCCCGCGGGGATGACGGTAACGCTCCAGTCCGAAAACGGCATGCTCGGCATCGGCCCCTTCCCCTATGAGGGCGATGAAGACCCCGACCTGATCAACGCGGGCAAGCAGACGATCAGCGAAGTGCCGCAGTCGGCCTATTTCAGTTCGTCGGACAGCTTTGCCATGATCCGCGGCGGGCACATCGACCTCACCGTGCTGGGCGCGATGGAGGTCGCTGAAAATGGCGACATCGCCAACTGGATGATCCCCGGCAAGATGATCAAGGGCATGGGCGGCGCGATGGACCTGGTCGCCGGGGTCAAGAAGATCATCGTCGTAATGGAGCACAACGCCAAGGACGGCAGCCCGAAATTCATCCCGGCCTGCACCCTGCCGCTGACCGGCCAGAATGTCGTCGACATGATCATCACCGACCTGGCGGTGTTCCGGCGCGAGGACCATGACAGCCCGTTCAAGCTGATCGAGCTTGCGCCGGGGGTGACGGCGGCGGATGTCGCGGCTAAGACGACGGCCAATTATGAGGTCGCAGTCTAAACAAAAGTCCCGGAAGTCGGCTTTCCCCTATCTCATCGCGATCGCCGCGTTGGGGTTGGTGGGCTGGTTCGGGTTTCACGCGCTCGGCGGAAAACACCCGCTGGCGAGCATTCCGATTCCGATCAAAGGTCCGGAAAACCTGCCCGACACGCCCGCCGAATGGCGCGGCCGGATCGACTATCCCGCGCTGGACCGGCAATTGTCGGCGCTGTCACAGCGCCCCGAAATGGCCGGGCTCGCGGTGGCGGTGGTGGAAGATGGCGAATTGCGCTTCGTGCGCACCTATGGCGTCGCCGACAAGTCGACCGGCGCCCCGGTGACCGCGCACACGCTGTTCCGCTGGGCCTCGGTTTCCAAGACCGCGACCGGCGTGTTGGCTGCCGCGCTGGCCGAGGATGGCGCGGTCGATCTCGCCCGCCCGGTGGGCCAGTGGGGCACATCGCTGCGCCTGCCCGACGGGGCCGAGGCGCGAATCACGCTCGACGACCTGCTGGCGCAGCGCACCGGACTGACCAAAAACGCCTATGACGAAAAGCTGGAGGAAGGGCAAAGCCCCGTGCTGCTGCGCACGGGCCTGGCGCTGGCGCCGCTGCAATGCGAACCCGGCACCTGCCACACCTACCAAAATATCGCTTTCGATGCCGCGAGCGAGATATTGGGCCGCGCGGCGAACAAACCGTTCGGGGATGCGATCGAGGACCGATTTTTCCGTCCGCTTGGCATGGTGAGCGCCGGGTTCGGGATGGCCCGGCTGACGGGTGCAAAGGATTGGGCCAGACCGCACCGCGGGGCGCAGGTCCGGCCGGTCAAAGAGGCCTATTGGCGCGTCCCCGCGGCCGCGGGCGTCGAAAGCGACATCGTCGATTTCGCCACATGGATGCAGGCGATGATGGGCAACCGCCCCGATGTTCTGCCCGCGCCGGTGCTGCAATTGGCGCATCGCCCGCGTGTCGGCACGGCACGACTATATGGCGGCCCCTTGCGGCAGGCGACGGCCGATGCCTCCTACGGCCTTGGCTGGCGTAGCTTCACCTACGGCGGCAGCCGGCTCGAAGGGCATTCGGGCGCCGTGGCGGGTTATCGTGCGACGATGATTTTTGAACCGGCGACACGAACGGGGGTCGTGGCGCTGTGGAACAGCGATTGGGGTTTCCCCTTCCGCATCCCGTTTACGGCGATCGACAGCTATCATGGCCGCGCGGACGCGGGCTGGCTCGACCTCGACGCCTTGCCGCCGGTGGCGCGCATGGCGCTTGCCCCCTGATCCGCGGCCTGTTTAACAGGCGCGCGGCGAGCGAGAGGAGAATCGGATATGCGCGTGCTGCTGACAGGGTCCTCGGGCTGGCTCGGACGCCATCTCGCCCCGCTGCTCGCCGATAAGGGTCATGTCGTCACCGGGCTGGACGTCGTGCCCGGCACCCACACGCACATCCTGGGCACCGTCGCCGATCGCGCGCTGGTCGATCGGACGATGGGCGAGCAAGGGATCGAGGCGATCATCCACGGCGGCGCGCTGCACAAGCCCGACATTGTGCGATACAAGCGCCAGGCGTTCGTCGACGTCAATGTCAGCGGCACGCTGAACCTGATCGAGGCGGCGGTCGCCGCGGGCAATGATCGGTTCCTGTTCACATCGACGACGTCATTGATGGTCCGTGGCGATGTGCGCGAGGGTGCGGGCGCGCAGGGCGCGTGGTGGATGGACGAGGATTTCGGCCCCATCGAGCCGCGCAACATCTATGGCATCACCAAATTTGCCGCCGAGCAGGCTTTGCGGCTGATCCACCGCGAGCATGGCATCCATGTCGCGATCCTGCGCACCGGCCGCTTCTTTCCCGAGGACGACGACACGCATGCGGTGCCCAGCGGCCCGAACCTCAAGGCGAACGAACTGCTGAACCGCCGGCTGACGGTCGAGGATGCCGCCGCCGCGCATCTCGCCGCGCTTGAGGCAGCGCCGACGATCGGCTGCGACACCTTCATCCTGTCGGCGCCGCCGCCCTTCACGCGCGAGGAGGCCGGGGAGCTTGCCCGCGACGCGCGCGCAGTGATCGCGCGCCATTACCCCGACGCCGCCGATCTATACGCGGCGCAGGGCTGGCACTTGCCCGAAACGATCGATCGCGTTTACGATCCGTCGCGCGCCGAACGCCGCTTCGGCTGGCGCGCGCAAAGCGATTTCGGCAGCGTGCTTGCGGCGCTTCGCGGCGGCGATGACCTGCCCTTCGCGCATGATCCTGATTACACCTCCCCCATCGTCCGTCAGGAGCGCGACGCATGTATGTACTGATCACCGCCAACCGCAATTATTCGAGCTGGTCGCTGCGCCCGTGGATGCTGATGCAGGGGCTCGGCATCGCGTTCGAGGACCGGATCGAGCCCTTCGCGCAGCCGGTAAATTACGAGGCATTCCGCAGCTTTTCGCCCACCGGGCAGGTGCCCGCGCTGCTCCACGAAGGGCGCACCGTCCATGATTCGCTCGGCATCACCCTCTATCTTGCCGACCGGCACGACGGCGTGTGGCCGACCGACCCCGACGCGCGTGCCTGGGCCCAGTGCGCCGCCGCCGAGATGCACAGCGGCTTTGCGGCGCTGCGGAACGACTGCACGATGAATGTCGGGGTCCGGGTGACGCCGAAACCGATGTCCGCCGCGCTTCGGGACAATGTCGCGCGCATCCGCGAATTGTTCGAGGAGGGGTTGGCCCGCTTTGGCGGCCCGTGGCTCGCGGGCCGCGACTTCTCCGCAGTCGACGCCTTTTTCGCCCCGGTTGCGTTCCGCATCCGCACCTATGGCCTCGACGTCGGCGCCGGGCAGGCGTGGGTCGACCATGTGCTGGCGCACCCCGCGATGGTCGAATGGGAACGGCAGGCGCTGCTCGAGGAATGGCGCGAGGAGAGCCATGAAGCCGAACTGGCGGCGGCGGGCGTCATCACGGCCGATTACCGCACGGTCTGACAAAAGCGTCGCTTCCGCGAAGGCGGGGGGCGACGATTATTCCGCCAGCGCCTCGCGCACCACCGCAACCCCCGCCTCGCGCTGGACCTTCAATTCGGCCTTCAGCTTCGCCGGATCGCGCGCAAAGACAAAGCCGAAGCTGACCCCGCCCTCCTTGCCGATCGTCGCATGATGCAGCTTGTGCGCCTGCACCAGCCGCTTGGCATAGCCGCGCCGCGGCACCCAGCGGAAATAGCGTTGATGGACCAGCCCGTCGTGCACCACGGTATAGATGATGCCGTAAATCAGTACCCCCAACCCGATCCACGTCCCCGGCTCCCACGCGCTGGCACCCATGATCATCGGGCTGCCCACCGCGAACATCGCGATGCTCAGCGCCGCCCCGAACAGGCCGAACAGGTCGTTTTTCTCGAACATCTTGTCATGCGGTTCGTGATGGTCGCGGTGCCAGGCCCAGCCGAAGCCGTGCATGATATATTTGTGGCTGGCCCACGCGACACATTCCATCGCGATGACGGTGGCGAGAATGAGCGCGATGATGGCGAGTGTCGACATGCGGCGATTATAGGCGCGCCCGGCCGGTCGCGCCACTCCATTCCCGGCCATCCCGGTCTTTGCCGACACGATAATGACATGGAGGCCGAGGATAGACCCGCAAGCTTCACGACCGAAAATTGCGTTTCTTATCGCCACCAGCTTGCAAAGTTGTGCGGCTGATCTAAGGCAGCGGCATGACTCGGCCCCGCACCCTTTATGAAAAAATCTGGGACGCGCATGTCGTCGAACAGCGCCCCGACGGAACCTGCCTGATCTTCATCGACCGCCACCTTGTCCATGAAGTCACCAGCCCGCAGGCGTTCGCCGGGCTACGCGCGACCGGCCGCACCGTGCGCCGTCCCGACCTGACGCTGGCGGTCCCCGATCATAATGTGCCGACCACCGCGCGGCGTGACGCGTCGGGCAACCGGCTGCCGATCGCCGACGCCGAAAGCGCGGCGCAATTGGCCGCGCTTGAAAAGAACGCGCCGGAGTTCGGCATTCGCTACATCGACGCGGTCGCGCCCGAACAGGGCATTGTCCATGTCGTCGGACCCGAACAGGGTTTCTCGCTGCCCGGCACGACGATCGTCTGCGGCGACAGCCACACCGCCTGCCACGGCGGCATCGGCGCGCTCGCTTTCGGCATCGGGACGAGCGAGGTCGAACATGTCCTGGCGACGCAGACGCTGCTGCTCCAGCCCGCGAAAACGATGGAAGTGCGCGTCGAGGGCAAGGTCGGCCCCGGCGTGTCGGCAAAGGACATCATCCTGCACATCACCGGGGTCATCGGCGCCGCGGGCGGCACCGGCCATGTCATCGAATATACGGGCAGCGCCATCCGCGCGCTGTCGGTCGAGGGACGGCTGACCGTCAGCAACATGGCGATCGAGGGCGGCGCGCGCGCCGGACTGATCGCACCCGACGAAACGACCTTCGCCTACCTCAAAGGCCGGCCCTATGCGCCGAAGGGCGCCGACTGGGACGCCGCGGTCGAATATTGGCGGAGCCTCGCGACCGATCCCGGCGCGACCTATGACAAGACCGTCGTGATCGACGCCGCCGACATCGCGCCGAGCGTGACCTGGGGCACCAGCCCCGAGGATGTCGTGCCGATCACCGGCGTCGTTCCTGCCCCCGACAGCTTCGCCGACCCGTCGAAGCAGGCCGCCGCCGCCAAGAGCCTTGCCTATATGGGCCTCGAACCCGGCACGCGGATGCAGGATGTCGCGATCGAAAATATCTTCATCGGCAGCTGCACCAACAGCCGTATCGAGGATCTGCGCGCCGCCGCCGCGGTCATCAAGGGCCGCCACAAGGCCGACAATGTCAAATGGGCGATCGTCGTCCCCGGTTCGGGGCTGGTGAAACGCCAGGCCGAGGCCGAGGGGCTCGACCGCATCTTTACCGACGCGGGGCTCGAATGGCGCGAACCCGGCTGTTCGGCGTGCCTCGCAATGAACCCCGACAAGGTGCCCGCGGGCGAACGCTGCGCATCGACGAGCAACCGCAATTTCGTCGGCCGCCAGGGGCCGGGCGCGCGCACGCATCTGGTCAGCCCCGCGATGGCGGCGGCGGCGGCGGTGACCGGCAAGCTCACCGATGTGCGGGAGTTGATGGCATGACCCCGCTCGACAAGGTCGAAGGGCGCGCGATCCCATTCGGGCTGAAGAATGTCGATACCGACGTCATCATCCCGGCCCATTGGCTGAAGACGACGACGCGCGAAGGCATGGGCCGCGGCGCGTTCGAGGCGATCCGCAAGGACCCCGACAATCTGTTCGACCGCGCCGAATATCAGCGCGCGCCGATCCTGATCGCGGGCGATAATTTCGGTTGCGGGTCGAGCCGTGAACATGCGGCATGGGCGCTCGGCGACCTGGGCATCCGCGTCGTGATCGCGCCTTCCTATTCGGACATTTTTTCGGGCAATGCGGTCAAGAACGGCATCCTGCCTGTCGTGTTGCCGCAAGCGGCGATCGACCGATTGATGGCGGTCGCGGCCACCGATCCGGTGTTCGTCGACCTTGAGCATCAGACGGTGACGACGCAATTCCAGGACCGCTTCACCTTCGAGATCGATCCGTTCCGCAAGATGTGCCTGCTCG
>Ga0155548_160_pt1 | contig 16568 bp, 16 predicted proteins | sample RifCSPhighO2_12_FD_107205 | JGI IMG/M metagenome (GOLD analysis project Ga0155548, IMG submission 107205) | Sphingopyxis sp. RIFCSPHIGHO2_12_FULL_65_19
GCGTTTCGTCGGCCTGCGCGAGCGCCTTGCGCGCGGCGCCAGCGGCCTCGGCCAGTTCGGCGGTCTTCGCGGCGACCGAGTCGCGACGGTCCTTCAATTCCTGGACGCCCAGTTCGACCTGCGGCCGCTGCGCCGCGAGCGCGTCGAGGCGATTCTGGCGCTGCAACCGTTCGGTCGCGGTCGCGCCGTCGCCGCGCGTGACGAAACCGTCCCAACGCCGCATCACGCCATCGGTGGTGACCAGGCGCTGGCCGACCGCAAGCGGCTGGCCCGCGTCGGTGCCGGCTACCGCGACCTGCGCGAGACGGCGGGCGAGGGTAGCGGGAGCCTGGACGAACCGGGTGAGCGATTCGGTGCCGTCGGGAAGCGCCGGATCGTCCTGCGCCGCATCGGCGCCGCCCCAGCTGCGCGCCGCGTCGCGGTCGGTTCCGGCGTCAAGATCGTCGCCGAGCGCAGCGGCGAGCGCGGCTTCATAACCCGGCGCAACGCGGAGCTGGTCGAGGATACGGCCCTCGTCGCTGCGCGCGGCGGCGAGCGCGCGTTCGAGCGTCGACGCCTCGCCTTCCAAGGCAGCGAGCGCGGCGCGCGCCTCGGCCAATGCCGCCTCGATGCCCGCGAGGTCGGCGGCGGTTGCTTCGCGGTCGGCCTCGGCCGCGTGCAGCGCATTTTCCGCGGTCGCGATTGCGGCGTCCGCGGTTTCGGCGGCTTTTGCGCTTTCGGACAGCGTCGCTGCCAGCGCGACGCTGTCGCCGAGCGAGGCGACCTCGGCATCGACGCGTGCCTTGTCCGCCGCGACGCGGCGCACCGCGGCTTCGGCGCTTTCCACCGCCGAAACGGCGATACGCCGGTCGGCGGCCTCGCTCGCGGCCCTGGCGCGTGCCTGCGCAAGCGCGACCTCGGCATCGCGAAGGCGCGCCTGCGCGGCGAGGCTGGCCTCGGCAAGCGCGGCCTTGCCCGCACCGTGCCCGGCGATCTCCTGCGCCAGCGATTTCGTTTCGGCATCGAGCGCGGTCAGCGAGGCGTGGGCGTCGCGCGCCAGTTCGCTTTCGTGCGCGCGGTCGTCGGCGATGCGCCGCTGCTGTGCCGCGAGGTCTTCCTGCCGCTGGCGTGCCGCGCGTTCCTCGCCTTGCAGCCGCACCTGCGTCGCGGTCGCTTCGGCGAGCGCGTCGCGCTGCGCCTGCGCATCGTTGCGCGCTGCGGCGACGCGGGTGGCGACCTCGGTCTGCGCCTTCGATATGGTTTCAAGCTCGTCCTGCGCGGTCTTGACCGCCGCTTCGGCCGTGTCGGCGTCGCGGCGCGCCTGGTCGGCGGCGGCGGCGGCATCGCGCCAGCGCGCATAGATCAGCCGACCCTCGGCGATGCGGATATCGTCGGACAGCTTCTTGTATTTTTCCGCCGCGCGCGCCTGCCGACGCAGCGCGTTCGCGCGCACCTCCATGTCGGCGACGATTTCGGACAGGCGCGTCAGATTGGTTTCGGTCGCGCGCAGTTTCTGCTCGGCATCCTTGCGGCGGACGTGCAGCCCCGCGATGCCGGCCGCTTCCTCCAGCATTGCGCGGCGGTCCGTGGGCTTGGCTGAGATGACGCCCGCGATCTTGCCCTGGCTGACGAGCGCGGGGCTGTGCGCGCCGGTCGCGGCGTCGGCAAAGATCAGCGCGACATCCTTGGCGCGGACGTCGCGGCCGTTGGCGCGATAGGCGCTGCCCGCGCCGCGTTCGATCCGGCGAATGACTTCAAGATCGTCGCCGTCCCCGCCATCGGACAGCCCGGCGACCAGCGCGCCCTCGGTATCGCAGTGCAGCGCGACCTCGGCAAAGTCGCGTGCCGGGCGCGACGAGGTGCCCGCGAAGATCACATCTTCCATCCCGCCGCCGCGCATCGATTTGGGCGAGGATTCGCCCATTACCCAGCGGATTGCTTCGAGCAGGTTCGACTTGCCGCAGCCATTGGGGCCGACGACGCCCGTCAGCCCGGGCTCGATGCGCAGTTCGGTGGGTTCGACGAAGCTTTTGAAACCAGTCAGGCGCAGCCGCTTTATCTGCACGGGAGAATCCCGCGCAGCCTGTCGAATCGGAGCTGGTGCAACCTTGGTGTCACATATCCCCCTGCAAAGCGTCATGCCGCGCGGGCGGAAGAGTCGCAAGGGGCCTGATATGGTCATCCCGGCGAAGGCCGGGATCTCTACGTCGCGCGGTTATGCAACGGCGAGATCCGGACCTTCGCCGGAATGACGAATATTTTATGTCAGCGCGCGCCCATCGTGCGCAGGCGGTCGCGGAGCGGGCCCCATGATGCGATGCCTTCGGCAACCTGGCCGTTGACGACAAAGGTCGGCGTGCCGGTGATCTGATATTTTTCGACCCCGGCGTTGGTGCCCTTTTCGATCGCCTCGACATTTTCGACCTTGGACAGGCACTGCTGGATCGTCGCGGCGGGAACGCCGCGCTGCTGATAGAATTGGTCGATGCCCCAGCCCTTGGCGAGCGCGGTGAAACGCTGCGCGGGCGGCAGCTTCATCGCTTCCTCGATCCCCGGCTGCGGCTTCGACGCGCCGGCGATGAACGCTTCATGCTCCAGGAATGTCGCGTCGGCGAGCGGGAAGAAGCGGTCGGGGCCGGTGCATTTGACGATCGCCCCGGCGATCGCGTCGACCGGGTGGAGCATGAACGGCGTCAGCTTGTATGACACACGGCCGGTGTCGACGAAGTCGCGCTTCAGCTCTTCGTGCGAATCCTTGGTGAACTGTGCGCAGTGCCCGCAGGTGAAGGCGCCGAACTCTTCCAGTTTGATCGGTGCGTCGGGATTGCCCATCACCAGGCCGTCGCCGTCGACGCGCACGACCTGCGACCAGCTTTTGCCGGCAGGGGGCGCGACCTTCGCCACCACGTCCTGCTCTTTGGCGGGATCGGTGGTGCCGCCGCCGCAACCGGCGAGCGCCAGCGCGCCGAGCGAAGACAGAAGGGCGATACGAAGCGATGCTTTCATTTTCATTTTTCTCCACGAGGTCGGGAATATAGGGCTTTTACGAGCCCTTGAGCGCGAGGTCGAGTTTCGATTTGAGCGCGGGCCAGGCGGTAACCCCGGCGTTGCGGCCGTTGACGAAAAAGCTGGGGGTTCCCTCGACCCGGTCGGCGGCCCGCCCGATGTTGGTCATCCCGGTGAGTTCGGCCTGCGCGACTTCGCTGTCGAGCGCGGCGTCGATCTGTGCCGCGGTATAGCCGCGCGCGCGCATCAGCGCGGCCAGCCCCGTGTCGGCGGCAATCTTGCGCGCGCGCTCAGCCGTCGTGCCCTCGAACCAGCCCGTCTTTTGGGCCTCGGTCGCTTTCTGCGTCCGGGCGATGAAGGTGGGAAAGGCGGCAAAGATCGCGCGATGATTGCCGACGAACGCCCGCGCGCCGCCGCAACGCGCCAGCAGGGCGGCGGTCATGTCGACGGGATCGCGGACCAGATTGCGATATTCAAACAGCACGAGCCCGCGGTCGATATAGCCGGTCTTGAGCGGCGCCGAACCCGCCTTGGCAAAGTCGGCGCAGACGTGGCAGGTGTAGCTGAAATATTCGACCAGCCGAACCTTGGCGTCGGGCTTGCCAACAAGCACGGCGCCGATCGGGCTGGTCGAAACGGTCTGCGACCATAGCGCGGGCTTGGCGGGCGCCGCCGCAATCAGGCTGAGCGACGCGCCCGAAAGCGCCAGCATCGCGGTACGGCGATCGAGCAGCGGATCATCAAAAGACATCGTCGGGCGCCTATCCTAACTGATACGGGGCAGCTTCGGCGCCGCCGCCAGCCCTGCCGCCATGCGTTCGAGCACGGTGCGCAGTTCCGGGTCGCCGATGTCGCGCAGGCTGTCCCCCAGTTCGGCGGGTACGGGTTTGAGCATTGCCGGTGGCTGAACGGGCGCGGCGGGGGTCACCTGGCCGTGCGTCATGCGCACGGTGGCGATCGCGGCATAGCCGAAGAAACGGTTGACCGCGGCAACGATGTCGGGGGCAACATGCTGGAGCATCGGGGCATGGGCGCCGCTGATCGTCAGGTGCAGCGTCCCGCCCGCCTTTTGCCCTGCCGGAAAGCGGATCATCGCGGGCTGGGTCACGTCGGCGAGCCGGTCGCCGACGATCTCGCGCCATCGGCTGACCACCGACGACTGGATGAAGCCGAATTTGCGAAAGGCGGTGCGGCCGATTTCGGGAACGAGGTCTGAGATGGAGCGCGCCTCGCCGCCGCGTGGCCGTTCATAGGGGCGCGCGGCGGGCTTGGCGGCCCTGGCCTTGCCCTTTGCCTTGGCCGTCTTGGCCGGGCTGTCTTTTTCCGCGTCTTTCGCCATCGTGGGTGCCATGCCATAGGCGGGGGGTGAGCGTCCAGACTTCCCATGCCCCGGCCAGCCCCGCTGACGACGTTGCCCGCGGCTTTGCGGATCGGCTGCTCGGATGGTACGACCGCGCGGCGCGCGTGCTGCCGTGGCGGATCGCGCCGGGCAGCGACGAGCGCCCCGATCCCTATCGAATATGGCTTGCCGAAGTCATGCTGCAACAGACGACGGTGGCCGCGGTCGCTGGCTATTTCGCGCGCTTTACCATGCGCTGGCCGACGGTGGCCGATCTTGCCGCGGCCGACGATGCCGACGTCATGGCGGCGTGGGCGGGGCTGGGCTATTATGCCCGTGCGCGCAACCTGCTGGCCTGCGCGCGCGCGGTTGTTGCCGATCATGGCGGACGGTTCCCCGACAGTGAAGCGGCACTCGGCGCGCTGCCGGGGATCGGCGATTATACCGCGGCGTCGGTCGCGGCGATCGCCTTCGGACGCCCGGCGGTCGTCGTCGACGCCAATATCGAGCGCGTGGTCGCGCGCCACCGCCTGATCGAAACCCCGCTGCCGCTGGCGAAGCGCGAGATTCGCGCGGCGCTGGCGCCGCTGGTGCCCGACAACCGGCCGGGCGATTTTGCGCAGGCGCTGATGGATCTGGGCGCGACCGTCTGCACGCCGCGCGCGCCAGCCTGCGCGGTCTGCCCGGTGATGGCCGACTGCCGCGCGCGCGGCCGTGCTGACATCGAGCGCCTGCCGGTAAAGCCGCCCAAAAAGGCGAAGCCGCATCGCCACGGCCTTGCGCACTGGATCGAACAAGACGCGGCGATCTGGCTCGTCCGCCGTCCGGACAAGGGGATGCTCGGCGGGATGCGCGCTTTGCCGGGCGGCGAATGGGGCGACACGCCGCCGACCGAATCGGGGATTGCGCGCGTCGACCATGGTTTCACCCATTTCGACCTGACGCTGACGCTGGTGCGCCGCGCGGCCCCCGCCGAAACCGCCGGTGCCGCAGCGGAAGGCGTCTGGTGGCCGCTCTCGGACCTTGACGCCGCCGGGCTGCCGACGCTCTATCGCAAGCTGGTCGACAAGATGATGGTGGAGAGAGACGCATGAACATGATGGTTTCGCGCCGCGCGGTGATGGGCGGCATGGCACTGGGCGGCGCCGCGGCGCTGTTGCCCCGTGCCGCGCTGGCGTGGAAAGTCGACGGTGCGGGCCTGTATCCCGCGACCAACGCCTTCATCAAAGGCTTTGTCGACCGTCGCGAACTCGCCGGCACGCTCGCCGCGATCGGCAAGGGGCAGGATGCGCCCATCTTCCTGGGCGCGGGGGTTCAGTCGAACGATAAGGCGACGCCCGTCGGCCCCGATACATTGTGGCGCCTCTATTCGATGACCAAGCCCGTCACCGGCATCGCCGCGATGCTGCTGATCGAGGACGGCAAGATGAAGCTCGACCAGCCGATCGCCGATTTCTTGCCCGCCTTTGCGAACATGAAGGTCCAGAATACACCCGACGGATCGATCACCGACGTGCGGCCCGCCAGAGGACCGATTACGGTGCGGCACCTGCTCACCCACACCGCGGGGCTGGGTTACAACATCATCCAGAAGGGGCCGATCAAAAAGGCCTATGACGACGCGGGAATCGTCGGCGGGCAGGCCAGCCGCCTGCCGATTCCGGGCTTCGCGCCCGTGACCCCGGCGCCCAGCCTGGCGGCGATGGCGGACCGGCTAGCGGCCTTGCCGCTGGTTTATGAACCCGGCACGAAATGGAGCTATTCGATCAGCCTCGATCTGCTGGGCCGCTTGATCGAAGTGGTGTCGGGACAGTCGTTCGACGCCTTTTTGAAGGCGCGCTTGTTCGACCCGCTCGGCATGACGAGCACCAGTTTCATGGTCGCGGCCAAGGATGTCGGGCGCTTCACCAGCAATTATGCGCCGTTCGGTGGGGCGCTCATTCCCTTCGATCCCGCGACGAGCTCGATCTATCTCGATCCGCCGCCTTATCCGTTCGGCGGCGGCGGGCTGGTGTCGAGCGCGCGCGATTATGACCGCTTCCTCGCAATGCTGCTGGGGGAAGGCGAAACCGGCGGTGTGCGCGTGATGAAGGCAGAGACCGCGCGGCTGGCGATGTCGAACCTGATCGCCGACAGCGTCGATCGCAAAGGCACTTTCATCGACGGGCAGGGTTTTGGCGCCGGGGGGCGCGTGTCGCTGCCGACCTCGCCGGGGGGCGAGGGGGTTTTCGGCTGGGCGGGTGCCGCCGGCACGATCGGTTTCGTCCATCGCAAGCTCGGCTATCGTGCGGCGGGTTATACGCAGATCATGCCGCCCGATGCCGTCTCCTTCCAGGGCAAGTTCGGCGAGACGTTTTTCCAGGACGTGGCGGGCTGATGCCCTTGCCGCTTGGTTTTACCGGGGCGTGGCTCGACCGCGCCGATCAGCTTCGCACCAATGCGGCGGCGTTTGCGGCGGCCATCACCGACCCGCGGGCACGCTGCCTGCGGCTTGACGGCATCGACTTCGTCCCGGGCGAAGGCGGCGGCCTGTCCTGGGAAGCGATCGACCCGGCCGACGACCGGGCGCTGATGCTGCTCGGCATCGACGACAGCGGCGCCCCGCATTTCGTCCGCGAAGCGCCCGCGGGCGTGCAGGTCGATGCGCGGTCGCGGACCGTCATGCGTCTGCTCCCGCTGTTGTCGGGCGCCGATGCGGCGCTTTATGGCGGCGCGCGCAGCCTTGTCGACTGGCATGCGCGCCATCGTTTCTGCGCGGTGTGCGGATCGCCGACTGCGCTGTTCCGTGGCGGCTGGGGGCGACGCTGCGATGCCTGTCATGCGGAGCATTTTCCGCGCGTCGACCCGGTGGTCATCATGCTCGCCGAGTTCGAGGATCGGGTTCTCGTCGGGCGACAGGGCGGTTTTCCGCCGGGATTCTTTTCGGCGCTCGCAGGGTTCGTTGAACCCGGCGAATCGCTGGAGGAAGCGGTCGCGCGTGAATTATGGGAGGAAGCGGGCATCCGCGTATCGGACGTCAGCTATGTGGCGAGCCAGCCCTGGCCCTTTCCCTCGTCGCTGATGATCGGGTGCCGCGCGGTCGCGCATGATGCCGCGCTGACGCTCGACACGACCGAGATCGAGGCGGCGATGTGGGTCGACAGGGCCGATGTGCGCGCCGCGCTCGGTGGCGACATCGGCGCACCGTTCATGGCACCGCCGCCGCTGGCGATCGCGCGCTACCTGCTCGAAGATTGGGCGGAAATTTAGGGGAGCGGCTTGGTGTCGGCTTTGGGGTGGGGATCGGGCGTTTAAGTCCTCCCCATCGCAAGTCGATGGGGAGGATATTATGTCCGCAAATGATCGTTTTCTGCCATCGCGTTGCGAACTGCGCCAAACGACGCAAATGGGGTGGCAAGCGGCTGCTAGAGGCGGCTGCTCCAAGAGCGACTTAGCCTCGTTCCAGCGAAATAGCCTCCGGTAGCTCTGGGGCCGGCCACAGAGCGCCATAGCTAATCGTATTCATCAGAGCGATCTGGTCTTGGTCGAAATGGAACGAGTAGTAAGCGTGGACCGTGACGAACGGATTGCACTCATTCTCGGGCGTCGCTTCAATTCCTCGCGCGCGCGCGATCACCAGGTCGCCCACTGGCGTGGCTTCCAGCAGTTGGACCGGTTGCGGAGCGGGCCACCGAAAACTGGCCCGTCGCATGCTCTCGGTCGAGCGCTCGATTTCGTCGAACGACCCCGCTTGACCGATCTTCTCAAAAAACCTTTCGACTAGTCTCAAACGTTTTTCTTGCGCCTGCCTATCAAATACAGGGTCGGGGCGAGGCGATGATATCTGACAAGACAGTGCCGTTCCCGGCATAAACGTGGCGCACGCCACCGCTGTGATTGCCTTTCGCCTGCCGATCATCGGTCGCTCCCCCAAACATATAGTGGAGGATACATACAAAACCGATGTCCGCAATCGGTCGCTTTCAGACCTTCGGCATCCCGGCCTTCATCCGGGTTCCACGGCGGCGCTGAAGTCGTGGACCCCGGGTCAAGGCTAACGAGCCACGCGTCTCGTCAGCGGGTGACGAGGAAAGAGAGCGCAGCTTCTGGCCGAAACCGGACGTGCCCGGCGTTAGGCCGCCATCGCGAAGGGCTGGATTTCCCCGGCCAGATATTGCGCACGCGCTTTCGATCGGCTCAATTTGCCCGAGCTGGTGCGCGGCAGCGTGCGCGGCGGGATCAGTTCGATCAGGCAGTTCATGCCGGTGATCGCGCGGACGCGGTCGCGGATCGTCTCGCGCAGCGCCAGCCGTTCGGCCTCGTCGCTGGTGCGGCACTGGACCAGGACCGCCGGGGTTTCCTCGCCGCCGGGCGCGGTGATCGCAAAGGCGGCGATGTCGCCCGATTTGAAGCCCGGCAATTGTTCGACCGCCCACTCGATATCCTGCGGCCAGTGATTCTTGCCGTTGATGATGATCATGTCCTTGGCGCGGCCGACGATATAGATGTAACCGTCTGATAAATATCCCATATCTCCGGTGTCGAGCCAGCCGTCGACCAGGCAGGCGGCGGTCGATTCGGGGTCGCGGTAATAGCCGGTCATCAGCGACGGACCCGTGCACCACACCTTGCCGACGGTCTGGTCGGGAAGCGCGTGGCCCGCTTCGTCGCGGACCTCGATCACCATGTCGCGCGCCGCGCGGCCGCAGTTGACGATGGCGCGGTAACGCGTCGGGCGGCCCGCATCATTTGCCGCGCCTGACAGTTCGGTTTCCTCGACCAGTTCGACGACAATGCCTTCGCCCGGCGGCATGATGCTGACCGCGAGCGTCGCTTCGGCCAGGCCATAGCTCGGCAGGAAGGCGCTGGCCTTGAACCCCGCATCGGCAAAGGCGTCGACAAAGCTTTGCATCACGTCGGGGCGGATCATGTCGGCGCCATTGCCCGCCACGCGCCAGCGCGACAGGTCGAAACGGTCGGCGACATGCGTCTGGCTCGACACCCGGCGCGCGCAGATGTCGTAACCAAAGGTCGGCGAATAGCTGAGCGTCGTGCCCTCGTTGCGGCTGATCAGGTCGAGCCACGCGAGCGGACGGCGGGCGAAATCCTCGGTCTTCAGATAATCGACCGACACCTGATTGGCGACTGGCGACAGCAGGCAACCGACGAGCCCCATGTCGTGATACCAGGGCAGCCACGAGATGCAGCGATCGCTGTCGCGCACTTCCATGCCGTGGCTGTGCGCCGCCAGATTGTTGAGCAACGCGGCGTGGGTGACCGCGACGCCGTGCGGGAAACGCGTCGATCCGCTGCTATACTGAAGATAGCAGGTCTCGTCCGACTTCTGTTCGGGAAGCGCGGCGACGGGGGCAGCATTGTGTTCAAACGCGCTCCAGTCGACGGGCGTTACACCTTCCTTTTCGGCGGCCTCGATCGCCATCGCGGCGATTTCGGGCGGGAAGAACAGCATCGTCGGGTCGCAGCTGGTGAGCTGGACGACAAGCTGGCCGACATAGGAGTCGCGTCCGCCAAAGCTGGTCGGCAACGGCAGCGGCACCGGCCACGCGCCGGCATAGATGGTGCCGAAAAACAGCGCGGCAAATTCGGGGCCGGTTTCGGCGATCAGCGCGATCCGGTCGCCGGGCTTCACGCCGGCGGCGATCAGGCGATACGCGGCCTGGAGGGCGTCGGCCTTCAGTTCGCTATACGGATAAGGGCGCACCAGCTTTCCGCGCGGGTCGTGGAAATTGAGCCCGCGCGTGCCTTGCGCGGCATAGTCGAGCGCTTCGCCCACGGTGGCGAAATCGGAAAAGCGGCGCGGTAGCGCACAGAGCGTCGGGGTCGACGCCAGCGCGTCGACCTGCGTTTCGATGATCTGGGTCATAGGGGGTGCGACATCCCGTGAAACGGGCCGCGCGGCAACAAGCATGTCATCTTTTGAAGCCATAACGATGTGCGCGCGCCCTGTGTTGTTAGAACAATCGCCCATTTCCGGGCTTGATGGCCCGATATGGCGGTGTTGATCGTTCTCAATCAGGCCCGACTGTGGCACAAACATGGCATATGCCCAAGCCTCGCGCTCCCTTCGACCGATCGAAAAGGCCGCTTGGCGCGGCGAAACTGGATGAGCTGGCGCTGGCCTATGTGGCGCGATTCGCGACCAGCCGGGCCAAGCTGACGCGATACCTGTCCCGAAAAGTCCGCGAATCCGAATGGATAGACGAAGGTGACGCCATGACGGCGTGCGAGGCGGTCGCCGACCGGATGGAGCAATTACGCTATCTCGACGACCGCCAATATGCCGCGATGCGCGCGGGGGCGATGACGCGGCGCGGGCTGGGCGTGCGGCGCGTGAAGGCCCAGCTTTACGTCGACGGAATTGCCGAAGAGGACAGCGGCGACGCGATCGAGGCGGCGGAGGGCGCCGCGCTCGCGGCCGCTGTCGGCTTTGCACGGCGGCGGCGGTTCGGGCCGTTCGCGGTCCGCGCCAGCGACGATCCGAAGGCGCGCGAGCGGCAAATCGCCGCCTTTTTGCGGGCCGGGCATAGCATGGCGATCGCGCGTCGCATCCTCGCCGTCCCGCCGGGGGACGCGGCGGCGCTGGCGGCGCTGGACGACGAAGCGGCGCTCGATTAGGTCCGGCAAATTCACGGGATAAGGATTTGCCGATGCGCGCCATTTGTACCGCCCTTGCGTTGGCGCTCGCCCTGCCGATGGCGGCGTGCAGCAGCGACGCCAGCAATACCAGCAACGCCGGCGAGGATGCGGGCGTCGCGACCATCCCGGTGACGATCACGATGGCGGGCAAGGCACATGCTTTCAACGTCGAAGTCGCCCGCACCGATGCGGAACAGGATCGCGGCCTGATGTTCCGAACCAGCCTGCCCGCCGATGGCGGGATGCTCTTTCCGTTCCAAAAGCCTCGGATCGGCAGCTTCTGGATGAAAAATACGCTGATCCCGCTCGACATGATCTTCATTCGTGCCGACGGCAGCATCGACCGGATCGCCGAAAACACGATCCCCGAATCGCTGGAGCCGGTGGTCAGCGGCGGCGAGGTCAGCGCGGTGCTCGAACTGGCGGGCGGCACCGCGGCGCGGCTCGGCATCGACGAGAGTGCGAAGGTGACGTGGAAAGATACGAAATAGCGGTGTGCGGCGCGGTTTGACGCTTGCAGACCGCGCGCGCTTGCCTGTAAACGCCACGCCATGAGCATCTTGGGCAAGATTTTCACCTGGTGGGACGGCGCGACCGTCGGCACGTTGCTGAACAGCTGGAGCACCGGCGAGAAGGTGGGCGAGGACAGCCTCGGCAACCGCTATTTCCGGGCGAAAAAGGGCAGCCGCCGCTGGGTGATCTACAATGGATCGAACGACGCGAGCCGGGTGCCGCCCGAATGGCATGGCTGGTTGCACGGCACGCTCGACGAACTGCCGACCGACGTGCTGCCCGCGCCGCGCGCGTGGGAGAAGGAGCCGACGGCAAACCTGACCGGCAGCACGGGCGCCTATCGCCCCGCCGGTGCGCTCGAACGCGGCGGCCACCGCGCCGCGGCGACCGGCGATTATGAGGCCTGGCGGCCCGGCGCCGAGTGAGTGCTGCGGTGCCCAGGCTGACCGCGACCGCCACGCTGGCGATATGCGCCGCCGTGTCGCTCGGCGCCTGCGACCGCACCCCGACGGCAAAGACCGGCGGTAGCGACAAGGCGCCGCAGATCGCCAAGTCCGAACGCGTGCCGCAGGAAGTCGGCGGGATCGAGGGCGCGACCCCGATGGCCGATCGCGTCGCCGTCGTCGGCCTGCTGAACAAACGCAACGGCCTGGTCCGCGAACTCGAAATGAAGCCCGGCGATGTGGCGCGGGTCGGCCGCGCGATCGTCCGACTGCGCGCGTGCGAACAAACGGCGCCATGGGAAGATCCGCCGGAGACAGGCGCGTTCGTCCAGTTGACGGTGCAGGATCAGCGCGACAACGCATGGCGCCGCGTCTTTTCGGGTTGGATTTTTCGCGAGCGGCCCGACCGCAACGTGATCCAGCACCCGATTTATGACGTCTTCGTCAAAAGCTGTGCGATGACATATCCGGGCGGCGAACCCGTCGCGCGTTCGGCGCCGAAATCGGGCGCGGCCGCGGCGCCGAAAGCGTCGAGCGCATCCCAGTCGCCTGCCGCGAACGGCGGTGAGGGCACCGCGCCGCCCGTCGCGCCGCCGCCCGTTCTGGCGCCGGCGCCCAAGGCCGCGCCGCCGTCGCCCCCTGCCAACACCGAATAGAGCCGCGCGAGATAGTCAGCCTGGCGGATTTCGATCGCGCCGAGGCTGGCGAGGTGCGGGGTGATGAACTGGCAGTCGAGCAGTTTCCAGCCACCGACCATCAGCCGGGCGACAAGGTGCGCAAGCGCGACCTTGGATGCGTCGCGCGCCCGGCTGACCATCGATTCGCCGAAAAAGGCGCGCCCCAGCGTGACGCCATAGAGGCCGCCGACCAGCGCGCCATCCTGCCAGCATTCGACGCTGTGCGCGTGGCCGAGCTGGAACAATCGGTCGTAGCTCGCCTTGATCACCGGGTTGATCCACGTCGTCGGCCGGTCGTCGGCGGGCGCGGCACAGAGTGCGACCATATCGGCAAAGGCGCTGTCGGTCGTGACCCGGAAGCGGTCCGACACGATGATTTTCTTCAGGCTGTGCGACAGGTGAAAGCCGTCGAGCGGCAGGATCGCGCGCAGCCGCGGTTCAACCCAATGGACCGACGGGTCGTCCGCCCCGTCGGCCATCGGGAAAATACCCTGCGCATAGGCGCTGAGCAGCAGCGCAGGGTCGATGGGTTCAAAATGCTTCAGGACGCGGGCTTCACGAATTTGAGCGTCATGCGGTCCGATTCGCCGATCGCGACATATTTGGCGCGATCCTTGTCGCCTTCGGTCAGGCTGGGCGGCAGCGTCCATACGCCCTTTTCATAATCCTTCGTGTCCTTGGGATTGGCGTTGATTTCGCTTTCCCCCGCCAGCTTGAAGCCCGCGGCTTCGGCAAAGGCGACGATCGAGCTTGTCTTCATATAGCCCGATTTTTCTTCCTTCGCGCTGTCGTCGCTTTCGTTCAGCCTGTGTTCGACGACGCCGAGCGTGCCGCCGGGCTTGAGCATCGCGAAAATCTGTTTGAAGGCGTCCGCGGTCTTGTCGGCGCCGCCAAAGCGCCAATTGTGGACGTTGCGAAAGGTCAGGACGACATCGGCGCTGCCATCGGGGACTTTGGGATTGGTGCCGGCATGGGGAAACTCGGCGAGTTTCAGCGCACCATAGAGCCCGGCATTTTCGGCCTGCTTCGCCTTGACGCGGTTGAGTCCCCGTTCCCAGGGCGCCGCGACATAAAGCGTGCCGCCGCCCGACTTCGCCAGCGGGGCCAGGATTTCGGTATACCAGCCGCCGCCAGGCCACAGCTCGACGACCGTATCGCCAGGTTTGACGCCGAAAAAGGCGAGCGTTTCGGCGGGGTGGCGATAGGGGTCGCGCGCGACGTTGGCGGGGGTCCGGGTGGGGGCGGCGACGGCGGCTGCAATCGCATCAGCGCCTTTGTGGGCGGCATGGGCATCATGCTGCATCGCGGCAGCGGGCAGGGCGATCAGGGCGGCGGCACTTGCAACCGATAACAGGACACGCATATGGGCAACCTCTCTTTTGGGGAACTCTCCCCTGTTTGCGAAGGTGCGCGCGTCAATGCAAGGGTCGATGCTGTCGGTGGCGATTGCGGCTGCGGCGCTGTTTGGCGTCGCCGAGGTCGCCAACTGGCGCCGCAATAACCGGCACGACGTCGAAGAGGTCGGTTTCATGCCATGGCGAGGCATCGCGCTGGCGTCCGCAGGCGTTGCCCTGTTCGCGGCGGCTTTCTGGCTGAGCGGGCGTTAAAAGCCTCTTGCGAAAAAAAGCGGTGCGCTCCCGCCTTCGCGGGGACACACGGTCCTTTTGAGCGGTTTGTCTATTCCGGAACTTACAGGCACGCCTCCAGATACGGCTGATCGAAGCCATATTGGCGGGCTTTTTCCAGCGTATAGGGGCGCAGGCCCATGGCGCGATATTCGCCGACGATCTTGCCGTCCTTGTCCTCGTCGAGATATTCAAACTTGAACAATTCCTGGGTGACGATGACGTCGCCTTCCATCCCGATCACTTCGGTGACGTTGGTGACGCGGCGCGAACCGTCGCGCAGGCGCTTGATCTGGACGATCAGGTCGACCGAATCGGCGATCTGTTTCGAGATCGCTTCCTTCGGAATCTTGATGTCGCCCATCAGCACCATATTTTCCATACGGCCAAGGCATTCGCGGGGCGAGTTGCTGTGCAGCGTACACATCGACCCATCGTGACCCGTGTTCATCGCGGCGAGCAGGTCGAAACATTCGGCGCCGCGAACCTCGCCCATGATGATGCGGTCGGGGCGCATACGCAGCGCGTTCTTGACGAGGTCGCCCATGTGGATGGCGCCATTGCCCTCGAGGTTTGCAGGGCGCGTTTCGAGCGGCAGCCAGTGCGGTTGTTGCAGGCGAAGTTCGGCGGCGTCCTCGATCGTCAGCACGCGCTCGCCGGGATCGATCATCTTCGACAAAGCGTTGAGCATGGTGGTTTTACCCGAACCCGTGCCGCCCGAAATGACGATGTTGAAACGGCTGGCGCCCGCGATTTTCAGCGCGGTGCACATCTTCTGGCTCATCGCGCCCCATTGGCACAACATGTCGAGCGTGATCGGCTTGGCCGAGAATTTACGAATCGAGATCGCGGTGCCGCGCAAGCTTAGCGGCGGCACGATCACGTTGACGCGGCTGCCGTCCTTGAGGCGCGCGTCGGCGAGCGGCGTGGTCTGGTCGACGCGGCGGCCGACCATGTTGCAGATGCGCTGTGCGATCTGGAACAGATGCTGTTCGTCGCGGAACTGGATCGGCGCGATGACCAGCTGGCCCTTCTTTTCGATGTAGGTCTGGTATGGGCCGTTGACCATGATGTCGCTGATGTCGGGATCGGACAGCAATTCTTCGAGCGGACCGAAACCGAGCAATTCGTCGACGAGCACCTTTTCGAGCGCGAACTGTTCGCGGCGGTTGAGCGTGATGCGCAGCTCCGCGAGCACTTCGAGGATGATCGGGCGAAATTCCTCGGTCAGCTCGTCCTTGCTCAGCGTCGCGGCCGCCTCGGGATCGACGCGTTCGAGCAGGCGCGGCAGCACCTGTTCCTTGATCTTGTGGACGCTGGCTTCAAAACCTTGCGCCTTTTCAGGCTCCATCGCCTCGGCGGTCGATCGCTGGTTCAGCCGCTCCATCGCCTCTTCTTCGGGCGACAGGTTCGACGGCATCTGCGGGATGTCGACGGGCGGGGGGGTGTCGATGGCAGGGAATTGCGCGCCGCCGGGCACGCCGGGGCCACCCTGCATCGGCTTCGCTACGCCAAAGGCGGGGCGGCCAGCGGTTCCGGGTCGGCGTCCGAATGCACTCATTCGCTTTGTCCTGCTTTCCTGTCCTGTCGGAAGTGTCACAGCCGTGGCTGACGAACCCCCATCCAAAAGGGTGAATAAGCCGGAAACTTTGACATTATCCTAATGCGCGGCGGCGATTGTGAAGCGGGCACAAAAAAGCCCGCATCCAAAGGGGATGCGGGCTTTTTGATCCGATGCGAACGCGCGGGAGCAATCAGCTTGCGATATGTTCCGCCAGCACGGTCAGGCCGGCTTCGTTAACCTCGGCAAAGCCACCTTCGACTTCGATCACTTCGGGTTCGGCACCTGCGGTCGTGTAAATGGTCAGCGGTCCGTTGCGGAGCGTCGCCATGAACGGCGCATGGCCTTCGAGCACCGAGAAATCGCCCTCGGTCCCCGGCACGGTGACCATATGGACGTCGGCAGTCCGCTCGAGGCGGGCGGGGGTGACGAGTTCAAACTTCAGAGCCATGATATGTCCTCAACCCCCTCCCACATCGGGAGGGGCGTAGGTTTGTTACGCGTCTTCGGCGAGCTTCGCGGCCTTGGCGATAGCTTCGTCGATGCCGCCGACCATGTAAAAGGCCGCTTCGGGCAGATGGTCATATTCGCCATCGACGACGGCCTTGAACGACTTCACCGTGTCTTCGATCGCCACGAACTTGCCGGGGATGTTGGTGAAGACTTCGGCGACGTGGAACGGTTGGCTGAGGAAGCGCTGGATCTTGCGCGCGCGGGCGACGACCAGCTTATCTTCTTCCGAAAGCTCGTCCATGCCGAGAATCGCGATGATGTCCTGAAGCGACTTAT
>Ga0155548_162_pt2 | contig 16471 bp, 7 predicted proteins | sample RifCSPhighO2_12_FD_107205 | JGI IMG/M metagenome (GOLD analysis project Ga0155548, IMG submission 107205) | Sphingopyxis sp. RIFCSPHIGHO2_12_FULL_65_19
GCCGAACGCGCCCAGATCATCGACGCGCAGGCCATCCACCTGCTCGGCACGGTCGAACGGCTACGCGGCGATGCGCGAGCCGCGAAAGCGGCCCAGGTCAAGGGATTGTCTGATGCGCTCGCCGTCCGGCAAGGCCGCGTGACCTCGATCATCCGGCTGCGCTCGCAGATGCTCGGCGAACTTGCGCTCGCCGAAGAAGCGCTGGGCGACAACAGCGCCGCCGATGCGCGTTTCCGCGAATCGGTCGATGCGCTCGCGATCGAATATCCCGAAACCAACGCGCTCGCTTCGGCCCGCGCGCGCTACGCCGCCTTCCTGACCCGCCACGGACAGGACGACAAGGCGATCGGCATCTATCGCGAGGTCGTGACGGCACTCGCGGGCTCACAGCGCTCGACAACGGGCATGGCGAACATGATGGCGCCCTATTACCGGCTGCTCGCCAGCCGGGCGGCGACCGACCCGAACGCGGCGGGCGAATTTTTCGTCGCCAGCCAGCTCCAGGTCCGCCCGGGGGTCGCGGATACGCAGGCGGTGCTGGCCCGCGAATTGTCGAGCGGCAGCGGCGACGGTGCGCGGCTGTTCCGTCAGGCAACGACGCTGAACCGCGACATCGAACGCGCGCGGATCGAAGATGCGCGCCTGTCGCAGCTTCCCGAATCGCCCGAGATCAACGCGCTACGCGCCGACATCAAGACCCAGCTCGACAATCTGGCGTTCCAGCAGGCCGAAACCGTCGTCGCGCTGTCGGCCTTTCCGCAATATCGTGTCGTCGCACAGGGCAAGCTCGACCTTCCCGAATTGCAGCAGGTGCTGCGCCCCGACGAAGCCTATCTGAAGATGCTCGTGGTCGGCGACGCCGTCTATGCGATGCTGGTCGAACCCGGCAGCGCGCAGCTGTGGCGCTCTGATATCAGCGCCGCGGGCCTTGACGCCGCGGTCGATACGATCCGGTCGACCATCTCGATCGTCGAAAATGGCCGCCGCGTGACCTATCCGTTCGACGCGGCGACGGCGTACAAGCTTTATGGACAGCTTTTCGGCCCCGTCGCGGCGCGGCTGCCGACGGTTCCACATCTGATCTTCGAGCCCGACGGCGGGATGCTGCGACTGCCGATCAACCTGCTCGTCACTGCCGACACGGGCCTTGCTGCCTATGAACAGCGGGTGCTCGACCCCGACGCCGATCCCTTCGACATGCGCCAGATCGCCTGGCTCGGCCGCACGACGCGCCCCAGCACCGCGGTCTCGACCCTGGGCTTCCGCAACGCGCGCCAGGCGGCACCGTCGAAGGCCGCCAATCAATATTTCGGGCTCGGCGAAAATCTGCCGGTCGATGGCAAGCTGCTGCCCTCGCTCGGCACCCGCGGCGGGGTCGCAGGCGGCGTCGATGGCGATTGCCTGTGGGATGCGTCGCAATGGGCGCGTCCGATTTCGGCCGATGAACTGGTGACCGCGCGCGATGCGATGGGCCGGGCGGCGGGCGCCTTGCTCACCGGCGGAGCCTTCACCGACACGGCCGTGAAAAACCGCGGCGACCTCGGCGACTATCGCATCATCCATTTCGCAACGCACGGCCTTGTCACCGCGCCGCGTCCTGCCTGTCCGGCGCGCCCGGCGCTCGTCACTTCGTTCGGCGGCGGCGATTCGGACGGGCTGCTGACATTTCAGGAAATTTTCGACCTCAAGATCGACGCCGATCTGGTCATTCTGTCGGCCTGCGACACCGCGGGCGCCGCGTCGGTGTCGGCGACGCGCGAGGCCGGGCTGGCGAGCGGAGGCGGCAATGCCCTCGACGGGTTGGTGCGCAGCTTTATCGGCGCGGGCGGCCGGTCGGTGATCGCGAGCCATTGGCCCGCGCCCGATGATTTCGACGCCACCAAGCGGCTGATCGGCGGACTGTTCGCCGCCAATGAGGGGGTGAGCGTCGCCGATGCCTTGTGGGGAACGCAGATGCGCCTGATGGACGATCAGCAAACCTCGCATCCCTATTATTGGGCAGGCTTCGCGATCATCGGCGACGGCGGGCAGCCGCTGCTTCACGGCAACACGACGACTGCCGCCGCCCCCGCTGGAGAGACCGCCGGCCGCGCCGCCCGCTGAACCGATGACCGCGCACGACGCCATGACGCCCGCGGCGGACACGCCCGCGCCCAACGGCCAGCGGGCCACTGTCCCGCTGCGCAAACGCGTGCGGCGGCTGGTCATGCAGCTGGGCCCGTCGCGGATGGCGGCAACGATCATCTTTCTTGTCATCGCGGTCCTGATCGCGCGCTTCAGCTGGCAGATGCCGCTGATCAATGCCGCCGAGCGGGCGCTTTATGATGCGCGCGCGACGCTGATGGCGCCGCAGGTCGAGCAGGACAAGCGCATCACGCTCGTCACTTACAATGACGAGACATTGTTCAACACCGGCATCCGTTCGCCGCTCGACCGGACGTTGCTCGCGAACGCGCTCGGCAATCTCGACCAGATGGGAGCCAAGGCGATCGGGATCGATATCGCGTTCGACTCGCCGCGCCCCGACGATGATGTGCTAAAAGCGCAGCTCCGCGCGATGCGCACCCCGACATGGCTTGCCTATGCCGAACAGGCGAGCAACCCGAACACGATCTTTTACGAACAGCAGAAATATCTGGAATCCTACATCGCCGACGTTGCGACCGAAAAAACGAAACCGACGAGCGTGCTGTTCCGCACCGATGACGACGACGTGATCCGCAAATGGCCCGACCGGCCGAAAAACCTGCCGCCGCTGATGTCGAATGCGCTCGCCCCGGTCGATCCGGCGCATGCCAATTACCAGGGCAACATCCGCTTCCTGGTTCCCGCGCGCGCGGCGAAAGGACAGGAGGAGCCGGTCTTTGCCAATATCCCGATCGACAGCTTTGCGATGCCGATGGACGCCGACATGCGCGCAGGCTTTGCCGAGCTGGTGCGGGGGCGCTACGTCCTGATCGGCGGCGATATCATCGACAATGATCAGTTCAACACGCCGCTCAGCCGCTTTCCCGACCCGATCACGGGGCAGCATGAAACGATGATCGGGCTGGAAGTCCACGCGCACATGCTGGCGCAGCAGCTCGATAACGCCTGGTCGCGGCCGCTCGCCAATCCGGCACTCTGGGCACTCGCGATCCTGGTCGTCGCGGCCGGAGGGCTGACCAGCCTCATCGACCTGCGCGCACGCTGGGTGGCGCTCGCATTTCTTGGGCAAATGGCGTTTTTCGTGACCTTTCCCTTCTGGGTTCAGGGGCGCGGCGTCGACACGACCACGCTGCCGACCTTTGGCTGGGCGATTGGCTGGCTGTTCGGCTATGCCGCAGTCGGCACCGCGGCGCGGACGATCGGGTCGCGCCAGCGCGCCTTTGCGCAATCGGCGCTCGGCAAATATCTGCCCGCCGATGTCGCGGCACAGATCATGCGCGACCCCGACCAACTGTCGCTCCATGGCGAGCGGCGCAACATTTTTTGCGTCTTCACCGACCTTGAAGGCTTTACGAAGCTCTCGCACGCCGTCACGCCGGAAACGGTTGCGCGGCTGCTCAACGAATATCTCGACCGCCTGTCCGACATCGTGCTCGAACATGGCGGGACGATCGACAAATTCGTCGGCGACGCGGTCGTTGCCTTTTGGGGCGCGCCGCTCAGCCGTCCCGACGATGGCGAGCGGGCAGCGGCGGCGGCATTCGCCATGTATCGAGAGGGCGAGAAATTCCGCACCGACCTGATGGCCGAGGATATCCCGCCGATCGGGATGACGCGCGTCGGGCTGCACGTCGGCGACGCGATCGTCGGCAATTTCGGCGGCGAGGGCCGCATCCAGTACACCGCACTTGGCGACAGCATGAACACCGCCTCGCGGCTCGAGGCCGCCAACAAGAGCCTGAAGACCGGCGTGCTGATCTCGGCCGAAGCCGCCGCACGATCGGGCCGCGACGACCTGATCCCGATGGGCCGGGTGACGTTGCGCGGCCGCGCGCAGCCAGTCGATGTCCTTACCCCGCGCCCTGACCTCGAACCCGGCCAGCGCGCGCGCATCACCGCGCTTGTCGCCGCCCATATGGCGGGCGACACCGACGCATATGTGACGGGCGCCACAGCACTGACCACCGAATTCGGTCAGGAAGCATCCATCCTGTTCCTGATAGAACGCCTGAACGAGACCGAAAAAGGAGAAAGCTATGTCCTTTCCTGATTTGCCGATGCGCCGCCTTGGCTTCACCGCCGCGGCCGCGATGATGGCGGTGGCCGTTGTCGGCACCGCCGCCGCGCAATCGATGGTCGTCCGCTCGACCGGACCGTCGGCCGCCAAATATCCCACCGGCGCCAAGCTGAAAGCCGCCGACAAGCTGACCCTGGTCGCGGGCGACAAGGTCGTGTTGATGCAGGCGGGCAAGACGCGCACACTGTCCGGCCCCGGCACCTTCGGCGCCACCGGCACGGTGCAGGCCAGCCAGTCGCTGGGCACCAATGTCACGCGGATGCTCGCCAAGGGGCCGACGACGCGGTCGCGCGGCGGGTTTTCACGTGGCCCGAACGATCCGATCCCGGCCGACGCACGCGCGCCCAATCTTTGGCTGCTCGATTATCGCGAAGCGGGCACCTTTTGCGTCGCCGATCCGGCCACGCTGATGTTGTGGCGCCCGAATATGGAAGGCGACACCGCGCTCGAAATCGAAAGCGCGGGCCGCAAGGCGACCGTCGCGATCGTCGATGGCGCCAATTTCCGCAAATGGCCGACCGACACGCTGCCGGTGCAATATGGCACCGACTATCGCCTGTCGGGCGGTGGGCTGGCGCAGCCGGTCACGGTGCGCTTTACGCCGGTGGAGAATGCGCCCGACACGGTGGAAGCGTCGATCGACATGCTGATGACCAAGGGCTGCTCGCCGCAGCTCAACCGGCTGGTCGACACGATGTCGGAGTCCGAAGCGGGCTGAACATCAGGGATAGGGCGGCCATTGTATCCGCCCTATCCATCTGATAATCATTCAGGGAAATTCCGTCAGTCGCGCGGCGGAACATTTCCTTGGGTCGCAATCAGCGCCGCCGGTTCAACGGCGGAGCCATTGAAGTTGGCGCGCGGCGACCGTCGCGGCGCGCCCGTACGCAAGGGGTGGTGATGGCCGTGTGGGGGGAAATGGGGATTGACGGGATCGGTCGGCGCAGGCGCGCCGCGATCGGCACGATATTGGCCGGTTCGGCGATAGGGATCGCGGCGGCCGTGCCCGCCGCCGCACTGGCGCAGGCGACGCCGCAGATTCCGACACGCGAGGAAATCCAGCGTCCAACACTGCCCCCCGCGGCGCAGCCGAGCGAACAGATCATCGCAGTCGATGACGAGGTCGAACGCGCGCCGTGCCCGCTCGCCAATCCTGAATTTGCCAATATCCGCATCACATTGCGCGGGGTCGAATTTTCGAGCGTCGAGGGCATCGACACCGCGATGCTTGCATCCAGCTGGTCCGATCGCGTGGGACAAGACCTGCCGATCGCGGCGGTGTGCGACATCCGTGACCGCGCCGCAACGATGTTGCGGTCGAAAGGCTATCTGGCGGCAGTCCGCGTACCGCCGCAGACGATCGACGACGGCGTCGTCAAACTCGACATCCTCGCCGCGCGGATGGCACGTATCGAGGTGCGCGGCGACGCCGGGGCCAATGAACGGCTGCTCCAGCGTTATTTGTCGCGGCTCGACGACCAGCCGGTGTTCAACATCGTCGATGCCGAACGCTACCTGCTGCTGGCGCGCGACATTCCGGGGATGGACGCGCGCCTGACGCTGCGCCCTGGCGCTGTGCCGGGTGAAGTTGTCGGCGAAATAACCGTCACCCGCACCCCCGTCATGTTCGATTTCAACGCCCAGAATTTCGGTTCGCATGACGTCGGCCGCTGGGGCGGCATCGCGCGCGCGCGCTTCGCGGGCCTGACCGGCATGGGTGACCTCACGACCGCCAGCTTTTACGCAACCCCCGATTTAGACGAACAAAAGGTCGTGCAGCTCGCTCACGAGTTCCGCGTCGGCGGCGAAGGCCTTCGCCTCGGCGCAAGCTATACTTATGCCTGGACGCGCCCCGACATCGCCGGCCTTCCGATCAAGTCGGACACCCAGATCGTCAGCCTGTACGCCGCCTATCCGCTTGTCCTGACACAGGCGCGCCGTCTGACCATCGGTGGCGGACTCGATTTCATCGATCAGGACATCAGCCTGACCGGCGTCCCGATCAACGAAGACCGGCTGCGCGTCTTCAACCTTCGCGCCGACGCCAGCTGGGTCGATCCAGCATCAATCGCGGGGCGCGGCGGCTATGGCCCTGCCGAACCGCGCTGGTCGCTTTCGACATCGCTCGAAGCGCGCCAAGGGGTCGGTTTTCTGGGAGCTAGCGACGACTGCGGTCCCGGCGGCGCGGCTTGCTTCCTGCCCGGCGCAGTGCCCTTGACCCGTGTCGAAGGCAAACCCGACGCGTTCCTTGTCCGCGCCAACGCACTCGCCGAATGGCGTCCGGCCAAATTGTTCACCCTGTCGGCCGCACCCCGCGCCCAGTGGTCGAGCGACCCGCTGCTCGCGTATGAGGAGTTTTCGGGCGGCAATTTCACTGTCGGGCGCGGGTTCGACCCCGGCACGGTCATCGGCGACAGCGGCGTCGCAGTGGCACTGGAGGCGCGCTACGGCTCGTTCGTCCCGGCCAATACCGAAAGCTTTGCTTTCCAGCCTTTTGTCTTTTTTGACGCAGCATGGGTGTGGAACGAGGACGCCGCCTTCGATGGCCTCGACCCGCAAAAGCTCTATTCGGCCGGTGGCGGCGTCCGTGTCGCTTACGGCGATCTCGCCCGTCTCGACGTCACGATGGCCGTTCCGCTCAACCGCGGCGGCTTCCTGACCGAAAAGCCCGACCCGCGGCTGCTGGTGTCGCTGACCACCCAGTTTGGCGTGCGGGCGCGCTGATCCATGAATATTGCATCGAGGACAACCGCCATGCGTGCCACCGCCACCGCTTCGACACCCCGCAAAGGGAAACGGCGCCTCCTCGAAAGCTGCGCGATCGCGGCGGGCCTGACGGCGCTTGCCTATGGCGGCCCTGCGCTGGCGCAGGTCAATGCCAATCCCGTCTTTGCGGATGTCGGCGTCGGGACGTCGGTGTCCAACAGCGGCACGACCAACACGACGACGGTCACTGTCACGCAGGACCAGAGCATCATCAACTGGGTGCCAACCGATACCGCGCCGACCGGCGGCGCCATCGACCTGCTGCCCACGGGTGAAAACTGGGATTTCATCGGCACCGGCGATTATACCGTCCTCAACCGCTTCGTGGACGGCAGCGGCGGTTCGCTCAGCCGGGAAATCGCGCTCAATGGCACGGTCAACAGCTATGTCGGATCGACCTCCGGGCCGCGCGGCGGCAATATCTGGTTCTACAACGCGGGCGGCATCCTGATCGGCGCGAACGGCGTGATCAACGTCGGCAGCCTCGTCCTCACCACCAACGACGTCGTCACGACCGGCGGCCTGTTCGGTGCCGGGGGTGATATCCGTTTCGATGGGACGGCGGGCAGCACGTCGGCGATCACTATCAATGGCGCGATCAACGCGAACAAGGTCGGCAACCCCGGCGGAAGCTACGTCGCGCTCGTCGCGCCGCGCGTCGTCCAGGCGGGTGCCGTCCGGGTCGACGGATCGGCGGCCTATGTCGCCGCCGAACAGGTCGACATCCGCATCAATGGCGGCCTGTTCGACATCAACGTCACGCGCGGGGTCGAAGGCGGCAACGCGATCACCCACAGCGGCACGACGACCGGCCCGGCACATCAGGACGGCGATACCGACCAGAACCGCATCTACATGGTCGCCATTCCCAAGAATGACGCGGTCACGATGCTGGTATCGGGCGCCATCGGCTATGACGACGCGGTCTCGGCGACCGAGGCCGACGGCGCGGTGCGCCTGTCGGCGGGCTATAATGTCGTTGGCGGCGAGTTGGCGGCGGCGCCCGTGAACGCAACCGCGGCCGACATCACCGCGGGCGACACACTGTTCCGCAGCGACACGATCGCGCGCGCCAGCAACGTTTTTGCGGCGCAGCCGACGCAGCCCCTGCCCGGCTCCCCGCCCCCGCTTTCGTCGGCAGGACAGTTCTTTGTCGAGGGCAACGGCACCTTTATCGGCGACGCCAGCGCAACGGTATCGATCGGGACCAGCCAGTCAGGCGGCGCGACCGGGACCTTTACCGTCCAATCGAACGGTCGCGGCGCCGCGGCCGGAAACGCCGCGGTGAATGTCTCAGGGGGCACGTTTTCGGCGCCGGGCGCGCTCACGATCCAGGCATCGGGCATCGCCGACACGCTTACGGGTGACAGTCAGGGCGGCACCGCAAATCTGACGATTACTGGCGGCAGCGTAACCACCGCAGGGGTGACGGTTGAGGCCAATGGCATCGGCGGCCTCGGAACGAACGGCAGCGGCGGCAACGGCACGGCTGGAAGCGCCGCCATCACTGTGTCGGGCGCGGGCAGCGCGCTGACCGCCGGGAATATCTTCGTCAACGCACTTGGAACCGGGGTTTTCAGCTTCAACAGCGGCCCGCCCGCCGTCAACGGCAACGGAACGGGCGGCACCGCGGCGCTGACCGTCGCCAACGGCGGCAGCGTGGGGCCGGCGGCGCTGCTTTCGCTCGACGCCCGGGGCCTCGGCGGCATCGGCCTTACCCAGTCCGGCGACGGCAGCGGCGGCACGGCGCGGATCAGCGTCACGGGTGCCGGGTCGTTTCTGTCGACGGCGCAAAGCTTCGTTCAGGCCACTGGCGAAGGCGGGCGGAACGTCGCTGGTTTCCTGACCCAGAATGGCGGGAACGGGACGGGCGGAACCGCCGAAATACTTATCAATGCGGACGCAACCTCGACCGTTTCGCTGGGCGCACTCGGCGCCAGCGGGTTCGGACGCGGCGGCGATGCCGGCGGAAGCGAAAATACGACAGGCGGCGACGGCCTGGGCGGCGTGGCACGGCTGACGGTCGATGGCGGCGTCAACGCGCAATTCACGCAAATCACGCTCGACGCGTCGGCGCGGGCGGGGTCTGCCACCAGCCTGAGCGGCAATAGTGGACAAGGCGGCGCGGCAACCGGCAACAATGTCACGATCGCCGCGACCAATGGCTCAACGATCGCCAGCAGCGGCAGCATCAACCTGTTCGCGGTCGGCATGGGCATCTTTTCCGGCGAGAATTTCGTTACCGGCACCGGCGGCAATGTCGCCGTCAGCGCGACAGTCGGGGGAACGATCACCACGGCCAATGTGCTGGCCGTCCAGGCCATGGGCGGCAACTCGTCGTTTACGGTGGCCCAAAGCGGCGGAAACGGCATCGGCGGCGATGTTGATTTTCTCGCCGACGGCGGGACAATCGTGGCCGAAGTCTACGACGTCGATGCGACCAGCAGCACGGTCAATGTCACCGGCACCGGCGGCACTGCGCAGGGCGGAAGCATCGACTTGCTGGCAACTGGCGGCGGCGAGATCCGGGCGACGCTCGATGCCTCGAACCGCTTCGACGCAAGCGCGTCAACCGGCGTCAGTGCCGGAGGGACAACGGCCACGGGCGGCACCGTCCAGTTTATCGCCGATGGCGGCCGCATCGACTTGGGTGTCGGCAGCGTGGTGACGGCGAACGGCACATCGGGTGGGGCGACGGACACCGGCGCGACCGGCCCGACCGGCATCGGCGGGACCGTCCTGATCCGGACCGCGGCCGATGCGGCCAGCGAAATCAGCTATGGCGAGCTTCTTGCGTCGACCGATGGGCGCACCTTCCCGGACACCGAATCGCCGGGTGTGCCGTTCGACACCGCAGGTAACGGCCAGGGCGGCACCATCACGATCGACGTTCAGGGCGGCATCCTGTCTGGCGGCGTCATCGATCTGTCGGCCGATGGTATTGGCAGCGGCGGCGGCGCAAATGGCAACGGCGGCACGGCGATCTTCACCCAGACGGGCGGCGATGCCTCGATCAGCGACATGCGCATCAGCGCCGACGGCTTCGGGGGCACCACCGCAGGGCTGTCCGGAACCGGCACTGGCGGCGTCGCCACGATTGATCTGTCGGGCGGAACAATCACCGCAGCCGACATCATCGCATCGGCAAGCGGCGAAGGCGGTTTCGGATCGGACGGCAATGACGAAGATTCCGCCAACATCGTCGCGGGCGGCACCGGCGGCGCCGGTGTCGGCGGCGACGCGGCGATCAACATCGGTGGCAGCGCGGTCGTCGATGCGAGCGTCATCGCGGCCTATGCCAATGGTTCCGGCGGCTCCGGCGGCGCCTTTTTCAACGCCTCCAGCTTCGGCGGCGTGCCCGGCACACCGGGCGACGGCGGCGACGGATCGGGCGGCTCGGCGCAAGTCAACCTTGTCGGCGGTTCGCTTACGGCCAGCAGCGTGATCGCCGACGCCACGGGAATCGGCGGCGAAGGCGGCTCTTCCTTCTTCTCAAGCAGCTCGGGCGGCGCCACCGGAATCGGTGTCGGCGGCACCGGCGGCACCGGCCGGGGCGGCGACGCAACCATCGGCCTGTCGGCAACCACCGGCACAATCGCCGACGTCAGCGCCCTCGCGCAGGGCATTGGCGGAGCGGGCGGATCGCACAATGTCGGCGGCGCAGGCGGCAATGCGCTGGGAGGCGTTGCGCAGGCGATTATCGACGATTTCGATGCAGGGACGCTAGACATCACGCTCGATTCAACCGCGCAAGGCGGCAATGGTGCCAGCGGGAACGACGGGCGCGGCGGGAACGGCGGCAACGCCGTTGGCGGCAGTTCCAGCGTGGTGGCCGATGGCGCCAATGCCGACGTCCGGGTCACGCAAGCCAATTTCGTCACCGGCGCGAACGGTGGCAACGGCGGTGACGGCAATCTGGGCTTTGGCTCGTCGGCGACGGTGGCACCTTCGGGCGGAGACGGCGGCACGGGACAGGGCGGCGCGGCCGAAGTCATCGCCCGCGGGGGCGCGACGATGACGCTGGGACTGGCTTCGGGAGATATCGTCGAACTGGGCAGCACGGGCACGGGCGGCAATGGCGGCAACGGCGCGAGCGCCGATTTTGGCGAAGGGAATTTCGGCGGCGATGGCGGCGTCGGTGGCAGCGGGGTTGGCGGATCGGTGCGGATGATTGCCGATGGCGGGACGATCACGACAGCCGGCGAGTCGCTTGAAATCAATGTCAGCGGCCAATCGGGAAGCGGCGGCAATGGTGGCCTGGCGGGTGGCGGCGGCAGCCTGCCCGGCTCCAACGCCGGCTTTTCCGGCACCGTGGGCGGCCGCGTCAACATTGACGCACTCGCAGCCGAAACCGGACCGGGACTTGTCGATCTCGGCAACACCAATATTTTTGCGAGCGGCGATGTCGCGGGTCGCGTCGAAATTCGGACCGACAGCCGGATCGACTTCACCAGCCTGGAAGTCGAAGTGCGCGGCCTCGCCAATCCGACCAATAACGACACCGACGAAGCACCGGAGGGCGTATTCCTCGGCGCAACCGGCGGGACGATCGAAACCGGCAGCCTGTCGGTCATCACCGACGGTTCGATCGGTCTCTATGCGCAAGGCAACGGACAGGTGGTTGTCGGTCAGGCGGCGCAGTTGCTGGCCGGCGATCAGATCGACATTCGCCACGACCAGCGCGGCGACAACGCCGCGCCGACGCTTCAGGTCGCCAATGATCTGGCGGTCGTGGCGGGAACCAGCGTCAGCGGCGCGGCGGGCAGCCTGTTGGCGGCGGGTGGCACCCTGTCACTGACCGGCGAAGGTCCGGGCGCGACGATTGGCGTCGATGCGCTCGATGCCGCCGAGATCGTGATCAACAGCAGCGGCGCCGCGAGCATCGAACATGCCGAAGCGATCAATGGTTTCACCGCGACCGCCGGCAGCTTCCGCACCGGGGTCAATTCGATTATCACCGGCGGCGACATCTCGATCACCTCGCCGGGCGCGGTCGACCTTGGCAATTCGACTGCGGGCGGCTTTGTCCAAGTGGACGGCCAGTCGATCGTCTTTAACAACATCGACGCCGGCATGTCGGTGAACCTGTTTGCCAATGGAACCGCGGCGGGCAGCGAAGGCATCCGCGGCGGATCGATCGCCGCAGACGGCGACATCACCCTTTTCGCGAACAGTATCGACCTTACCGGCACGGTCACCGGCGATGCATCCTTCTTTGCTTTCGGCACCGGCGGCGCGGTGTCGGTGAATGCGGCCGATGTCGGCGGCACCATTTCCGTCTTTGCCGAAAACGACCTGACCGGCACTTTTGTCGCTGGCGGCAACATCTTCCTGAACTCGAACGGCAACATCGCGGCATCGGGCCAGGCGAACGGCGGATATATCGACGCCAACGGCTTCGCGGCGGAAGGCAATCTGTTCGTCGTCGCGGCGGGCAATGCGACACTGACCAACAGCAGCGCGGCGCGCATGTTCGGCGTCAGCGCCGGGACGTCCGCGTCGGTGACCGGCGGCACCGCTGGCGAAGATATATTGATCCTCGCGGGCACGACCGCGAGCCTGACCAACGTCACCGGCGGCGACGACATCACCGTCAACGCGCCCGGAGACATCACCGCGCTCAATGTGCGCACCACGGGCGCCGGGGCCGATACCCATATCCTGAGCTTTTCGGCCGCGTCGGGCAGCCCCACCTTCACGATCGGCATGGGCGAAGGCACCGAAGGCATCAACGGCGCCGACATCGTCATGGCTTCGGCGACGGGCGCAATCGACTCAGCCGCCTTGTCGGCAGGCGACGACATCCTGCTCAATGCCGCGAACAGCATCGCGGTCAACGGCGCGACGACGCTGGGGCTGGGCACCACCGGCGGCGACAGCAGCATCCGCACCCAGGGCGGTGGAACGACGCTCGGCAATATCAATGCATTCAGCGACGTCATCGTCCAGGCGAACGGTGCAGCGGCGCTCGACGCCGCGGTGGCGGCAGGGCGCGATGTATCAATTACCGCGGCTTCGGTCAGCCTTGCGACGTTGTCGAACCCCGTCGGCGCCGCGATCGACACGCTGACCGCCGATGGCAATATCGTCGTTATCTCGACCGCGAGCATCAACGGCGGCGGCACACAGGCATTCGGCGACGTCACTCTTCAATCGGGCGACGCCATCGATGTCACGTCGGTCGGCGGGGCCAACGTCACGCTGAGCGGCGATGCGGGCATCACGGCAGGGCAAGTCTCCTCGTCAGGAACCACGAGTCTTGACAGTATTGGTGGGGATATTCTCATTGCTGGTCTCGGCTCGAGCGGCACGATTGCCGCGAGCGCCAACGCGATCCGCATCGAAAGCGGCGGGAACCAGCATTTCACGACGCTGACCACCCTTGTCGGCGACGCCTATGTCCGCGGCAACGGCGATTTCTCGGTCGCGAGCGGCACCGTTGCGGGCACCGCCGATTTCGGCACCAGCGGCGAGGCGATGAACATCATCGCGCTGACGGCGGCCAATGCGAACATCGCGAACAGCGGCGGTTTCCTGAACCTCGACACGATCGACGTCACGGGCAGCCTGAATGCCTCGGCGCAATCGACCCTAAGCGTCACCGGAATCGTCACAGGCCAGGCGATTTCGCTCGCTTCGGCCGATATCGGCATCGCGCCGGACGCGCGCGTCGGCACGGCGGGGGTCACCCAGCAATTGTCGGTCGCGAACAACAACAGCGACAACCAGACCTTTGTCGGCGGCAGCGGAACCCCCGACGGCTATCATCTCAGCGCCGACGAAATGACGCGCCTCTATGGCACCCAGATCGAGATATTCGCGCCCGAGGTCGAGGCCGCGGGCGACACCTCGATCGGATCGGCGGCGCCCCCCGACGTGATCATCGACGGCTTTACCGTGACCGGCGGCGCGGCCGGATCGAACCTGGGCGCGAATGGCGCGCTGACCATCCGGACGCCGGGCAAGATGCGCGTGATCGGCAACGCCCAGCTCACCGGCCTGACCGACGACAATGCGCTCAACCTGATCGGCGAGGATGCGCTGGAGGTCATTCTGGGCCAAGGCACGGTGCGCCTCGTCAACGGCAGCAACCCCGCCGGACAGCTCAATCTGTTTTCGGACGATGTGATCGTCGCGACACCGGCGGCGATCACCGCGGTCGGCGCGGCAACGACCATCGACGCGATCAACAGCCGGCTCGGCGAAAATGACGGCGTGACGATCGACGAAGGCGCGCTGTTCGCGGGCGGTATCCGCGCCACCGTCAGCGGCGGCTTCTATGTCCAGAACAGCGGCGCGGGCACCGATCTGGGCCAGCGGCGCGGCCTGACGTTCGGCGCGCTGGGACTCGACGTCGCGACGCTGTCGCCCAGCACCCGCATCGTCATCAACGGGGTGCAACTGGGCTCGGCGGGACAGGTCACGGGCCTCGACGTCCTCCCGTCGCTGACCGTCAACGGATCGGCGCCGACGGCCGGCAGTTTTGATCCGCGGTCGACGTTCAACGGCTGCTTTATCACCAATAGCGGTGCTTGCACGACCGTCATCGTCGATTTTGAAAACAGCTTCCCCGTCCAGGACCTGATCGAGGAAGAGATCGACGGCGACGACGAAGGCGCCGACGGCGAAGGCAGCAGCCTGCCGGTCCCGTTGATCACGATGCGCGAGCTTGACCCGCTGACCGGCGAGCCGCTGCTCGACGATCCGGTGACCGGCGCGGGCAACGACGACCTGTGGACCGCGCCGACCGACACGCCCTGAGCCTTTCGGTTGACGGACCGGCTTGGTCCAAGGCATGGGCGGCGGCATGACCGACGCCCATGCCTCGCCGTTTTCCGGCCCGCCGCTCAAGCTGTTCAACAGCCTGACGCGTGAGCTGGAAATATTCCAGCCCGTCCATCCCGGCGTTCCCGGTGATCCGGCAAACCCGCCGGAGGCGCGCGTCTATAGCTGCGGCCCGACGGTCTATAATTACCCGCATATCGGCAATATGCGCGCCTATGTCTTTGCCGACACGCTGGGCCGCACGCTGTCGTTCAAGGGTTACAAACTCACCCACGTCATCAACATCACCGACGTCGGCCACCTGACCGACGACGCCGATGCGGGCGAGGACAAGATGGAAAAGATGGCGGCCGAAAAGGCGCAGTCGATCTGGGACATCGCGCGCCATTATACCGAGGCCTATTGGGCCGACGTCAAGGCGCTCAACATCCGCCAGCCCGCCCATTGGTCGATCGCCACCGATTATGTCCCGCAGATGATCGAGTTTGCGAAGGCGATTGCCGACAGGCATTGTTACGAGCTGGAGGGTGGCCTTTACTTCGACACCTCGACGGTCGCCAATTACGGCGCGCTCGCCCGCGCAAAGACCGAGGACGGCGAAGGCCGCATCGAAGAGGTCGAGGGCAAGCGCCACGCCGCCGACTTCGCGATCTGGCGCAAGACCCCGCCGGGCGAAACGCGCCAGATGGAATGGGATTCACCCTGGGGCAAAGGCGCGCCGGGCTGGCACCTCGAATGTTCGGTGATGTCGGAAGCTTTGCTCGGCTTTCCGTTCGACATCCACACCGGCGGCATCGACCACCGCGAAATCCACCACCCGAACGAGATCGCGCAGAACCAGGCGCATAGTTGCAGCGACGCCAGTGGCGCGCGCATCTGGATGCACAATAATTTCCTGATCGAACGCTCGGGCAAGATGAGCAAGAGCGCGGGCGAGTTCCTGCGCCTGCAACTGCTGATCGACAAGGGCTACCACCCCCTCGCCTATCGCCTGATGTGCTTGCAGGCGCATTATCGCAGCGAGTTGGAGTTTTCGTGGGAGGGGCTGGGGGCGGCGCTGACGCGGTTGAAGCGGATGCTCAAATTCATAGAAGTTCAACGTTGGAAAGAGCATGAGAAAACGGGTCAGCCGGTTCGCTCACAAAAGGATGCAAAGCCCCTCCCCCGAAGCGAGTGGCACCGATTTGCGATACTTGGATACCTTGGTGACTTTGAAGCGGCCATTTCTGATGATCTCAACACGCCAAAGGCGTTGCCAATAATTGAGGCAATTTTAGGAGACTCCGCAATCTCACTGACCGATCGCTGGGAGATGATCGCGACTGCCGATGAAGTGCTCGGCCTGAATATTCTACGAATGGATCGCGCAGACCTCCGCGTCCGGCCGAAGGTTGCCACCATCAGTGAGGCTGAAATCGAAGCCGCTCTCACCCGCCGCAAGGAGGCGCGCGCGGCAAAGGACTTCGCCGCCTCCGACAAACTTCGCGACGAGCTTATCGCCGCGGGGGTCGAAGTGATGGACGGCGACCCGCTCGGCTGGGACTGGCGGCTCGGCGATTAAATCCCCCTCCCGCTTGCGGGAGGGGAGTTTCAGGTCGAATGTGCTCCCAGCACATTCTTGACCAGTCGGGGGCTGGTCAACCTGAAACTGGGAGGGCATGAATGACCCACCCGCTGCGCACGGACAGGCCCTCC
>Ga0155548_150_pt1 | contig 16441 bp, 17 predicted proteins | sample RifCSPhighO2_12_FD_107205 | JGI IMG/M metagenome (GOLD analysis project Ga0155548, IMG submission 107205) | Sphingopyxis sp. RIFCSPHIGHO2_12_FULL_65_19
CCGTTCTTGCAGGAACTGGCGTTCCTTCAGATCGGCGATGTGCATATATTCCAGGCCGACATTGCCGCAATAATTGGCGCGCAGGATCGCGACGATCTCGCGCACCGACGCGCGTTCAAGGCCCAGCGTCCCGCCGAGCCACACCGGCCGGTCGAGATCGGCGCCGGCGAAGCCGTGATATTCCGGCGTCAAATCCGCGGGCAGTTCACGCTGGCTGAGCCCGAGCGGATCGAGGTTGGCGGCAAGATGCCCGCGCACGCGATAGGTGCGGATCAGCATCATCGCGCGGATCGAATCGTCGGCGGCGCGCTCGACTTCGGCGTTCGACAGCGGGGCGCCCGCCTTCGCGGCGGCGGCCTTCACCGCGACCTGCATCTGCTGCGGATCGAGCCCAGCGGTCAGGTCGTCGCTGTCGATCTGGGGCCAGTTCTTCGGCGCCCAGCTCGGGCCGGCCTGCGGCTCGTCGATGTCGAAGCTTTGTCGTTCGAGGTTCATAATCTTAAACTCGCAGTGCCCCTGCGGAGGCAGGGGCCCATCTCCTGGGGCCTAAACATGGTGCCGACGGAGCAGATTTTCATCAGCCCTGAATCTCGAACCACAAATCCCGCCAATCGGGATTTGTTTCCTCGATCATCCGCACCTTCCAACTTCGTTTCCATCGCTTGATCTGAAGTTCGCGCCTTCGCGCTTCCTGCAAATCCTCATGCGCTTCAAACCACACCAGCTGTTTGCAGCCATGCGTCTTCGTAAAACCTTCGATCAAACCCTCGCGATGCTGATAAATGCGTTGCACCAGCTTCGATGTCGATCCGGTATAGATGGCGCCGTTTTTGCGGTTCGCCATGATATAGACTGCACCGCTCTCCATTTATCGCCCCGTCGGGTGATGGGCCCCTGCCTTCGCAGGGGCACAAGGAAGATCGGTGCGTGTATAAATCAGACGCGTTCTTTCAACACTTCGGCGAGCGTCGAGCCGAGTTCCGACGGGCTCGCCGACACCTTGATCCCGGCAGCTTCCATTGCCGCGATCTTGCTTTCGGCGTCGCCCTTGCCGCCCGACACGATCGCCCCGGCATGGCCCATCCGGCGCCCCGGAGGCGCGGTGCGGCCGGCGATGAAGCCCGCCATCGGCTTTTTGCGGCCGCGCTTCGCTTCGTCGATCAGGAATTGCGCCGCCTGCTCCTCGGCATCGCCGCCGATTTCGCCGATCATGATGATCGACTTGGTCGCTTCGTCGGCGAGGAAAAGTTCGAGCACGTCGATGAAGTTGGTGCCGTTGACGGGGTCGCCGCCGATGCCGACCGCGGTCGTCTGGCCCAGCCCGACGTTCGTCGTCTGGAACACCGCTTCATAGGTCAGCGTGCCCGAACGCGAGACGACGCCAACGCTGCCCTTGGAAAAGATGCTGCCGGGCATGATGCCGATCTTGCATTCGCCCGGCGTCAGAACGCCAGGGCAGTTCGGGCCGATCAGGCGCGACTTCGATCCCGAGAGCGCACGCTTCACCTTGACCATGTCGAGCACCGGAATACCCTCGGTGATCGCGACGATCAGTTCGACCTCCGCGTCGATAGCCTCAAGGATCGAATCGGCGGCGAACGGCGGCGGCACATAGATGACCGACGCGGTCGCGCCGGTCGCATGTTTCGCTTCCTCGACCGTGTTGAACATCGGCAGGCCGATGTGCGTCGTGCCGCCCTTGCCCGGCGTCACGCCGCCGACCATCTGCGTGCCATAGGCGAGCGCCTGTTCGGTGTGGAAGGTGCCAGTGGCACCGGTCATCCCTTGCGTGATGACCTTGGTATTCTTGTCGATGAGGATGCTCATACGTTTCGTTCCATTCTCTGTGCCCCTGCGAAGGCAGGGGCCCATCTCCAGACATTGGTTCACCGGTGACCTCATTTGGAGAGCGCCGGTGATGGGCCCCCGCCTTCGCGGGGGCACAGCAACTTATGCGAGGCTCGAATCGAGCGCCTTGCACGCGTCGAGCAGTTCCTTGACCGCGTCGACCGACACCTGCAGGCCCGCCTTGTCTTCGGCATCGAGTTCGATCTCGACGATCTTCTCGACCCCGCCCGCACCGATCATCACCGGCACGCCGACATAGAGGCCGTCGAGGCCATATTGGCCGTCGACATAGGCGGCGCAGGGCAGGATGCGCTTCTGGTCGCCCAGATAGGCTTCGGCCATCGCGATGCCCGAGGCTGCGGGCGCATAGAAGGCCGAGCCGGTGCCGAGCAGCGCAACGATCTCGCCGCCGCCGCCACGCGTGCGCTTGACGATCGCGTCGATCTTGTCCTGGCTCGACAGGCCCATCTTGACGAGGTCGGGAACGGGGATGCCGTTGACCGTCGAATAGCGGACGACGGGGACCATCGTGTCGCCATGTCCGCCGAGGACGAAGGTGTTCACATCCTTCACCGACACGTCGAATTCGTCGGCGATGAAGTGGCTGAAGCGCGCCGAGTCGAGCACGCCGGCCATGCCGACGACCTTGTTGTGCGGCAGGCCCGAGAACTCACGGAGCGCCCACACCATCGCGTCGAGCGGATTGGTGATGCAGATAACGAAAGCGTCGGGGGCATTCGCCTTGATGCCCTCACCCACGGCCTTCATGACCTTGAGGTTGATGCCGAGCAAATCGTCGCGGCTCATGCCCGGCTTGCGCGCGACACCGGCGGTGACGATGATGACGTCGGCGCCAGCGATATCCTTATAGTCGTTGGTGCCGGTGATCTTCGCGTCGAAGCCCGCGATCGGGCCGACCTGCGACAGGTCGAGCGCCTTGCCCTGCGGCACGCCTTCGACCACGTCGAACAGGACGACGTCGCCCAGTTCCTTCTGCGCGGCGAGCAGCGCCAGCGTTCCGCCGATATTCCCGGCTCCGATCAATGCGATCTTCTTGCGTCCCATGGTGCGCGGCACTCCTTCGTGGCAAGCCCGGCATTGGTTCACGGACCGGCGGGAGCACGGGCTAAAGCTCCGCTCCGGTCCCAAGACTGGCGACGCCCCTACGCCGATTCCTTTAATGAAACAACAGCGAAAAGGCCGAAAAACAGGGTTTTTCTGATAATAGTTCGCAATAACAATAAAGCGGGTGGCGTCGCGATCCGCTATGCAAATAGACCAGGGATGTGACAAGCGCGAAGCGATCGCCCGCCCCGCGTTCGCGCCGATCACGCAGCCGCCGGTTAACCCTCCCTTATCGCTACGCTGTTACGCGCGAGCGATGACGCGGGCGATCATCAGCTTCGACACCGAATTGTCGGCTGGCCTCTATCAACGGGGTGCCGACGCGCGCGCGAATTTTGAAAGTTCGATCCTCGGCCGCTGCCGCGACGGCGATTTCGGCATATTTTTCCAGATGGACATGCTCGAACGCTACGGGCTGACGGGCGTCTTCTTCATCGATCCGATGCCCGCGCTCGTCTATGGCCCCGAAGTGATCGACGCGATCGTCGCGCCGGTCGTCGCGCGCGGGCACGAGGTGCAGGTCCATATCCACACCGAATGGCTGGCCTTTGCGCGCTTCAACCCGGTCGGCCGCCTCACCGGGCGCAACATCGGCGATTTCCCGCTCGCGGCGCAGAAAAAGCTGATCGCGTTGGCCCGCGACATCCTGGTCGGCGCGGGGGCGCCGAAACCGACCGCCTTCCGGGCCGGAAATTTCGGCGCCAACGACGACACGCTGCGCGCGCTCGCCGCGCTCGGCTTTCGTTTCGACAGCAGCTTCAACGGGGCATATCAGGGGCATGGCTGCGACATTTCGTTCGATGCGGGCAATCTGGGTATGCGCAGCCATCATGGCGTGATCGAGGTGCCGGTCAGCGGGCTGATGGACCGCGCCAGCCGTTTTCGCCCGGCGCAGCTTTGCGCGATGTCGGAAGAGGAAATGCGCGACGCGCTGGGTCATAGCGCGGCCAGCGGCGCGATCCAGTTTTCGGCATTCAGCCACAGTTTTGAAATGTTGAGCCGCGACCGCGCGGTGCCCAACCGCCTCGCCATTTCGCGGATGGAAGCGTTATGCCGCGCGGTGGCGGACGATGCGCGGGTCAGCAGCGGCGGTTTCGCGACGCTGCCCGGCCCGCCGCCGCGACCGGCGCGCATCGGACTGGCCGCGCCCAAGCCGCTCCGCACCCTGCGTCGGACGGTCGAGCAGGCTGTCGGCCATCTGGCGCATGAAGTGCGTTATGTCCGCGACCTCATCGCCGTCACCGTCAACTCCTCGCGCTGGGGCAAGATATTAGGCGGCGTCCTCCTGGCCGTGGCCTAGCGCGAGGTAATCGTCGGACTGCATTTCGGCGAGGCGGCTTGCCGTGCGCTCGAACTCGAACGCCCCGTCGCCCGCAACATAAAGCTGGTCGGGCATCGCCGCCGCGCTTGCGAGCAGCTTGACCTTATATTCGTAGAGCGCGTCGATCAGCGTGACAAAGCGCGCGGCCTCGTTGCGGTTTTCCGGCCCCATGCGCGGGATGCCGACGATGATGACGGCATGGAAATGGCGCGCCACCGCCAGATAATCGGCCGCACCGCGCGCTTCGCCGCACAGGCGCTTGAACGAAAAGACCGCGACGCCCTTCAGCGCCTTTGGCACATGCAGCGTCCGCCCGCCGCCGACGTCGAGATCGAGCGAGGGCACGTTCGCGCGGTCTTCGGGCGGATAGTCGGTGAGGCGGAAAAAGGCTGCCGACAGCGCCGCGCTCGCTTCGTCGTCGGCGGGGACGAACCACCGCGCACCGTCGCCCAGCCGGTCGCGGCGATAGTCGATCGGCCCGTTCAGCCCCATCACGTCGAGCCGTTCCTCGACGAGCGCGATGAAGGGCAGGAAATGTTCGCGGTTCAGCCCGTCCTTGTAGAGATCCTTCGGCGGCCGGTTCGACGTCGCGACCATCGTCACCCCGCGGTCGATCAGCGCGGTGAACAGCCGCGACAGGATCATCGCATCGGCGCTGTTGTTCACGACCATCTCGTCGAACGCGAGGCAGCGGACATTTTCGGCGAGCGCGTCGGCGACGAGCGGGATCGGATCGCCCGCTTCGCTTTTGCGCACCTCGCGCATCCGCGCATGGACGTCGAGCATGAAGGCGTGGAAGTGGACGCGCTTTTTCCGCTGGATATCAAGCCGATCGTAAAACAGGTCCATCAGCATCGACTTGCCGCGCCCGACCGCGCCCCACAGATAGACGCCGCGCAGCGCCTCGGGCTTGCGGCCCGTCAGGCGCCAGAGCAGGCTGCCGCGCTTCGGCACCGCCTGCAACTCCTCCTGCAACCGGGCCAGTCGCACGGCGGCGGCGCGTTGTTCGGGATCGGGTTTCAGCTCATCCACGGCGACAAGGGCGTCATAGGCCGCAAGAACCGTGGTCACTTCGCGCTCGCCTTGCGGATCGTCCCGGCGAAACTCAGCACGATATGGCTGTCGCCCTCCCCCTGCACGACAAGGCCGCGCAGGAAGATCAACCGGCCGGTCTCGCGCACCAGCTCGACCACGGCATCGAGCGGTTCGCCGACACGACCCGCGCCGACAAATTGCGTCGACAGGTCGAGCGTCACCGAATGGCCCGCGTTAAGCGACCCGAACTGATGCGAGGCCGCGAACAGCGCGATATCGACCAGCGCGAGCGTCACCGCGCCATGGACGTTGTCGCCAAGGTTGCTGTGCTTGCGCGTCGGGATCATCCGCACCCGCGCACATGGACGGCCGTCGGTCGTCGGTGGTTCGACCCGCACCGTCAGCGGTTCGATAAAGCTGTTGAAACGGCTCGCGTCCTTGAGATCCCAGCTCAGCCAGCCATCGTCGAGCGCCTCGGCGCTGAAATACTCGCGGCGCTTCGGTTCCTCGATCCCGTCGTTCACATTTCGTCTTTCGCAAGAGCGAAACGGCACCGGCCGTTGGCGACAGCCAACATCAAACCTGCCGCTCGGCCTCGAGCTTCTTGATCTCGGCGATCGCGCGGGCGGGGCTCAGGCCCTTGGGACATGCGTTGGCGCAGTTCATGATCGTGTGGCAGCGATAGAGGCGGAACGGGTCTTCCAGCTCGTCGAGCCGCTCGCCGGTCATTTCGTCGCGGCTGTCGGCAAGCCAGCGATACGCCTGGAGCAGGATCGCGGGACCAAGGAACTTGTCGCTGTTCCACCAATAGCTGGGGCAGCTGGTCGAACAGCAGGCGCACAGGATGCACTCGTAAAGCCCATCAAGCTTTTCGCGTTCGGCGGGCGACTGGAGCCGCTCCTTGCCGCTCGGCGTCGTCGTCTTGGTCTTCAGCCACGGCTCGATCGACGCATATTGCGCATAAAAATGGGTGAAGTCGGGAACAAGATCCTTGATCACGTCCATCGCGGGCAGCGGGGTGATCGTGATGTCGCCCTTCAGATCCTCGATCGCGGTGGTGCAGGCGAGGCCGTTCTTGCCGTTCATGTTCATCGAACAGCTGCCGCAAATGCCCTCGCGGCACGAACGGCGGAAGGTCAGCGAAGAATCCTGCTCGCTCTTCATCTTGATCAGCGCGTCGAGCACCATCGGGCCGCATTTTTCGGTGTCGATCTCGAACGTGTCGAAACGCGGGTTTTCGCCGCTATCGGGGTTGTAGCGATAGACTTTGAATTTCTTCACCGCCGCGGCGCCATCGGCCTTGTGGACCTTGCCCGTCTTTTGCGGGCGGCTGTTCTTGGGCAGGACGAATTGGGCCATGTCGCGGGGTTCCCTATGCAATTGCGCGCTGCCTAGACCCGATTGACGTGGGCGGCAAGGGGGTGAAGCGGGATCAAAACGCGAAAGCCGCTGGCGGCGCGCCGGGCGAGCCGCTAGGTGCGGCTGCGATGAGCGAAGACGTCGCCCAACCCGCCGTAACCAGCCGCAGCGTCGCGCGTGGACTTGGCACGACCGTGCTGGCGCGGCTGGGCGCGGTGGTCGAAATCGTCGCCCAGCCGCTCTATGTGCTGATGTTCGGGCTGGCGGGATATGGCCTCTATGCCGTGCTGTGGGCGGCGATCAACCTGCTCGAAAATATCTTCGATCTGGGCATGACCAGCGCGATGCAGCGCACCGTGCCGCAATCGGCAAGCGATGCCGACGCTGCCGCGGCGCTGCGCACGGCGATGCTGTTCGGTGTCGGGCCGTGCCTGGCCGTTGCCGTGCTGATTTCGGTCTTTGCCGCCGAACTCGGGCCCTTGCTCAATGTCGCGGCAAAAGATCGCGACCTTGTCACCCCCGCCATCCGCATTTTCGTCTGGGCGCTGCCGCTGTGGGCCTTTGTCGAAATCGCGACCTCGGCGCTGCGCGCGCGGATGGTGTTCGGCGCCGAAATCCGCCTCAGGATCGTTTGGGAACAGATCATGCGGCTGGTGTTCGCGGGGCTGTTCTTTGCCGGCGGTCTCGGCCTCAAGGGCCTGTTCATCGCGCATCTCTGTTCGCTGGCGATCACCGCGGCGCTCAGCATCCGCCTGCTGGCACGCCATTACAGCTTCGCCGATTTGTGGGGCGGGCGGCGCGCAAGCGCAACGGCGCGCAACACCTTCTGGGCCGGCCTGTCGATCCTGCCGTCGAACATCATCGCGCGGCTGTTCGGCGACGCGCCCGCGCTGATCCTCAACCTGTTGCTGCCGGGCGCAGCGGGCGCCGCGGCGGCGGGGCTGTTCACCATCGCGCGCAAACTGTCGAGCGTCGTCCAGCTGGTCCGCATCGCCTTCACCTATGTCATGGCGCCGCTGGCCGCGAGCGCCGAGCGGCAGGACCGGCGTCAGGTCGCCGACATCTATGCCTATGCAACGCGGCTGATCTCCGCGATCGCGCTGCCGCTCGCGGCGGTGCTCGCGGCGGGCAGCACGTCGCTGCTCAGCCTGTTCGGCGATCAGGCCCAGGGCGCACAGGCGGCGCTGATCATCCTCCTTTTCGCCCGCGCTGCCGAAGCCCTGCTGGGCATTTCGGCGCCGGTGTTGCAAGTCGTCGCCGCCTTTCGCCACCAGCTGACCGCCAGCATCTTTGCCGTTGCGGTTGCGCTCGGCACGGGCTGGCTTGTCGTCGGCCATCTCGATCCCTTGACCGGCGTGACTCTCGCGACGGCGACCGGCCTCGTTGTCATGGCCGCCGTCCCGATGCTGCAACTCGCGGTCACGGAAAAACTGCATCCGTTCGATCACCAATTTCCCGGCGTGGCGCTCCGCGGAGTCGCGATCGCGATCGCGGCTGGCACGACGGCGCTGTTCGTCAGCCGCCTGCCCGACCCGGCCGCGCTGCCGCTGATCATCCTGATCGCTGCTGCGTCGATCTGGCTCGCGCTGCGCTTCGCCCTCCCGTTCGCCGACCGGATTTCGCTTGGCAAGACCGGCCGCGCGCTGCGCCTTTTTGACCGCGAGGCGCAATGACCGGCGCCGCTCCATCGGAACGGGTCGCGATCTACGATCTCGACCGCACCGTGCTCCGCAAACCGACCTTCACGCTGTTTCTGCTGTGGGCGGCGTGGCGCGAAGCGCCGTGGCGCCTGCTGCTGCTTCCGGCGCTTGCCGCGCTGATGATCGGCTATGCGCTGCGCCTTTACGGGCGTGACAGGTTCAAGCCCGCCGCGATCCGCCTGATGCTCGGCGCGCGCATTTCGCCTGCCCGCGCCGCCAGGCTGGCGGCCGATTTCGCCGCATGGCGCGTGCCGCGCGACGTTCCGCCGGGCGCCGCGGCATGCATCGCGCGCGATCGCGGCGAGGGATATCGGCTGCTGATGGCGACCGCTGCGCCCGAATTTTACGCCCATGCGATCGCCGATGCGCTGGGCTTCGACGCAATCGTCGCCTCGCGCCACCGGCGCGATGGCGACGGCAACTGGCTCCCCCTGCTCGACGGCCCCAATTGCTATGGCGCCGAAAAAGCGCGGCGCGTCGGTGAGTGGCTTGCGGCCAACGCCGCAACGAACGCGCCGCACATTCGCGCCTATTCGGACCATGCCAGCGACGCGCCGACCTTTGCGCTCGCCAACGAAGCCTGGCTGGTCGGGCGCGGCGACAAGTTCGTGCGGCTGGCGGCGAAGCATGGCTGGCAGGTCGCCGATTTCGAGGATGCCGCGGCGGGACGGCCCCGCTGATGCGCACCCTGTTCCTGTTCATCGCCGAACCGCATCAGATTTTTCATGCGCTGCCGATTGCGGCCGAAATGGCGGCAATGGGGCGGGAGGTCGAGGTTGCCGTGGCGAGCCGCGACCATCTGCGCATGGTCGAACAGGTCATGCTCGCCTACCCAGGCTTTGCGCCGCGCATCACGCTGCTCGGCCAGCGCGGCATTGCCCGCTGGCTGCGCGACTGGGGCCTGTTCCGCAATCCGCGGCTGCCGATGCTGTTCGGCGCGCTGCCCTTCCTGCGCCAGTTCGATGCGATTGTCGTGCCCGAACGGACGACGACGGCGATTCGCCACTTTCTTCCGCGCCGTACGCGGCTGATCTTTACGCCGCACGGGGCGGGCGACCGCGCCATCACCTTTGATGCACGCGACCGCCATTTCCACTTTGCACTCGTCGCGGGCGAAAAGAGCGAGCAGCGTATGCTGGAAGCGGGGACCATCCGGCCGGGCCATTATGCCGTGAATGGCTATGTGAAGCTCGACCTGATGCCGCGGCTGCAATCGGCGCGCGAATCGCTGTTTGCAAACGACCGCCCGACCGTCCTCTACGCCCCGCATTTTCGGCGCGACCTGTCGTCATGGGATCGCTTCGGGCGCGACCTGATCGCTTGGTTCGCCGGGCAGGATCGTTATAATCTGGTCGTCGCGCCGCACGTCCGCCTGTTCGCGGAGGCGCGCGATGCCGAACGTGCGGCGGTCGAACGGCTCGCGGTGCCCGGCAAGATAGCGGTCGATCTCGGCTCCGACCGGCTGTTCGACATGAGCTATACCAGCGGCGCCGATATCTATGTCGGCGACGTCAGCAGCCAGGTTTACGAATTTCTCGCCACCCCGCGCCCGTGCGTTTTTCTGGACGCGCACGGCACCGATTGGCGGGGCGATCCCGACTATCTGTTCTGGACGCTCGGCGATGTCGTCGATGACCTGGCGGACTTGCCGGCGGCACTCGACGCCGCCGCCGCGCACCATCCGCGCTATGCCGACGCCCAGCGCCACCGCCTGGCCGAATCGATCGGCGGCGATCCGGCCGGCGCGGCGCGGCGCGGCGCCGAGGCGATTTCGACCTTCCTTGCAAAGGGCGCCCTACAGGATAAGAGCGGCGGATGACCGACGTGCCACTGCCCGCCCTCCTGTTGATCGGCGACAATCCGACCCCGCTGTGGGGCATGACCAATGCCGAACGGCTGCGCCGGTTGGCGCGCGCCGAAGGATTGCCGGAAACGGCGGGCGCCGCGGGGGCGGTCCTCGCGGTCAATCTCGCCTATGTCTTCGACCCCGTGTGGCTCCGCCATATCCTGACCCTGCCCGGCACGGTGGTGATGGACGGCGACGAACTGGTGATGGCGCATCTCATCGGCGGGATGCGCGTCGACGATATCGCAGACCGGCGCGGCGAACTGTCCATCATCGACTATCGGGACAATCCGCAAATCTATAACCGCCAGCTTCGTAAGCTCGACTGCCCGTTCATCCAGCGGCTGACCCCCGAAACGCGGCGCGAGATCGAACGCAAAAGCTATTTCGGCGCCTATAAGGGCGTGACCGATGCGCTGACCAAATATCTGTGGCCCGAACTGGCGCTGTGGCTGACGCGCGGCGCCGCCAGCATCGGCATGACCCCCAATATGGTGACCGCGATCGGCGCGACGCTGTGCGTCTACGCGACCTGGCTGTTCGCCTACGGCCATTATTGGCAGGGGATGCTCGCGGGCTTCATCTTCATGGTGCTGGACACCGTCGATGGAAAGCTCGCGCGCTGCACGATCACCTCGTCGAAATGGGGCAATGTCGCCGACCATGGCGTCGACCTGGTCCACCCGCCCTTCTGGTGGTATTTCTGGGGCGTCGGGCTGGGTGCATGGGGGCTCGCGCTGTCGACGCAGACCTTCATCTGGGTGATGATCGCGGTCGTCGCCGGCTATGTGCTCCAGCGCGTGATCGAGGGGATGTTCATCAAGGATTTCGGCATGGACATCCATGTCTGGCAGAAATTCGACAGCCAGTTCCGGCTGATCACCGCGCGGCGAAACCCGAACATGGTCATTCTCTTTTTCGCGACGCTCGCCGGGCGCCCCGATATCGGCCTGATCCTGCTCGCCTGGTGGACGATCATCTCGCTGGTCGTCCACGCCGTGCGGCTGGTTCAGGCCTATGCGGCGAAACGCGCTGGCAACCCCATTGTCAGCTGGATGGAAGGCGCATGAACGACACGATCACGAAATTCGGCTACCCGGCGACGCTGATCGCCGATTATGCCCACTGGCTGGTCCTTCTCCGCCCGGCGCAGCCGACGCTAGGCGCGCTCGTGCTCGCGGCCAAGTCCGACGCGACGGCGTTCGGCGACCTGCCTGTCGAAGCCCATGCCGAACTCAAGCGGGCAACCGCGGCGATCGAGGCCGCGCTGGGTCAGGCGGTCGGCTATGCCAAGATCAATTATCTGATGCTGATGATGGTCGACCGCCATGTCCATTTCCACGTCCTGCCGCGTTACGAAGGCGAACGCAGCGGTGCCGGGTTGACGGTGACCGATGCGGGCTGGCCGGGGCCGCCCGATCTGGCGCAGGCGGTGAAGCTGGACGACGCAGAGATCGCGGCCCTCGCCGACTGGCTCAAACCCTATTTCGCGTAGCGGCCCTCGGCCGCCCATTTCGCGGTCAGCGCATCGGCGGCCTCGACATCCTGCGGGAAGTCGACTTCCTGCCACTCCAGCCCCTCGATCGACACGGTGCCGACGCGGTTGCCCTTCGCAATGATGTCGATCGCGCGCAGATACCAGCGCTCGACCCCGTCGGGGGTGCGCATCATCTGATCGACCTGGTTGCGAAAGATCGACGGGCCATCGCCCACGAACGCCAGCATACCGATCGATTCGGCGTTGGTGTCGGGGGGCAGCAGCCGCTTGCCGATGTGATGCAGGCGGCCCTCGGCGTCGCGGTTCACCTTCATGTCGTCGTCGTCATAGTCGGCCTTGACGTCGACGGTGACGTTGATCGGCTCGCTCGCCCCGGCGATCAGCCGCGCCACGATCTCATCCGAAATGATGGTGTCGCCGTTGAGGATGATGAAGTCGCGGTCCATCTCCTCGCGCGCAATCCAGCAGGTGCCCAAATTATCGGCGACCTGAAAGAAAGGATTGAACAGCGTCCGGATGCGCGCGCCGGTGTCGCGATACAGCTGGAGCGCATGGTCCTCCACACGTTCGGTGCGAAAGCCGGTGACGACGACGATGTCCCTGATTCCGTTCGCGACAAGCGCCGCCACCTGCCAGCTGATCAGGCTGCGGCCATTGAACTCGATCAGACATTTGGGAATGTCGCGGGTCAGCGGCAACAGGCGCGAGCCCTGCCCAGCCGACAGGATGATGGCTTTGTCGATGGTCATAGCGGCTGGCCTATAGACGGTTGCCGCCGCGCAGCAAATATCGCTTCGATCAGGTCGATGTCGGCGGGCTTGTCGGCGTCGATGCACGCCTCGGGCTCGGACATCGGCACGACCTTCGCGCGCAGGCCGAATCTTAGCCCCGCGCGCGCAACGCCCTGCTGGATCGTAAAGAGGCGGAGCAATGCCCCGATCAGCAGCCACGGCCCGAACGCCGCGATGATCTTCAGCCCCTTTTTGCGGTCGCGTTCGATCCGCCCCCAGAAATCAAGCAGCGGCAATACGCGGCGCCCGCGCAGCCGGAACAGGTTCGCCCCCGACCACCAGCCGCCGCGAAACTTCAGCCAGGTGCGCTGCGACTGCGGATAGCGCGCGAGCAACACATCGCGCTCGACCATCGCGACCGCGACGTCGCTCTCCGCCGCGCCGCGCACAAAATCGGCGACCATCGCAGGGGTCAGCAGCACATTGTCGGCGGTGGTCACGAGTAGCGGTTCATCGCCGGGCGGCAAGGCGGCGGCCAGCGAGCTGCTGATCCCCTGCCCCGACTCCGAAAAATGCAGGTCGGCGAACGCCGTGAGGCCCGGCACAGCGGCCAGCTCGGCGCTATTCTGTGCCAGGATCGTAATCGGGCCGACTTCAGCCGACGCGCGGAGCGCCCGCACGACATGGACCAGCATCGCCTGCCCCGCGATCGGCAGCAGCGCCTTGGTCGACACGCCGGTGCCGGTCAGCAACGGGTCGGGGCCGGGGCGGCTGCCGGCAAGGACGATCGCCGCGATCGGACCGCTCATGGCGCGGCCTTGGCGGCGGGGGCAATGCGGCGCGCGGTGACGCCACGCAGGAAATCGGTCGCCTCCTCCAGCACCGGCCCCTTGGTGCGAAAGGGCGCGGCCAGCGCCATCACGATGCCCGTATGCCCCATCCCCGGATAAACGCGCAGCGTCGCGGCGCCGCCCGCGCGCTCGACCGCGGCGGCGAGGTTCTGGCTGTTGCGTGGGCGCACCGTGTCATCTTCGTCGCCGGTCGCGAGCCACAAGGGCGGCGCGTCGCCCCGCGCAAAATGGATCGGCTGGGTGTTTTCGATCGGCCGCACCTTGCCCATCGCCTTTTCGGCGCGGCCACCTTTTTCGAGCGGCAGGAAATCATAGGGACCGGCGAGCCCCGCGACCCCGCGGATAATCGACGGATCGCTTTTGGCGGCGCGCAGCCATTGCGGGTCGAGCGCGAGCATGGCGGCATTATAGGCGCCCGCCGAATGGCCCATCAGCGCGATGCGGTCAGGATCGCCGCCCAGCGCCGCGATATGTTCGTGCGTCCATGCAACAGCCGCGGCGCTGTCCACCAGGAAATCGGGCCAATAGGCCTTGGGCGCCAGCCGATAGTCGGGAATCACCACGACAAAGCCCTGCCGCGCCAGCGCGCGTCCCGCGAAACCGTAACTGCCCCGCTCGCCGCTATTCCAGCCGCCGCCGTAGAAAAAGACGACCACCGGCAGCCGGTCGCCCGCCTTGGCATCGTCGGGCACCCAGATGTCGAGCGATTGGCGCGGTCCGCGGCCATAGGGCTGATCGCCCAGCAACAGCCGCGCCCCATCGCCCTGTCCGAGCAGCCGGTCGGCCATGTTGAGCGACTTGGCGCCGCCGGCGACGATCATCTTGGCACCGCCGCCGAACAACAGCACGAGCAGGACCACCACGAAAAGGAATTTGATCAACCGTCGTCCTTTGGAAACCGGCTCCGCCATCCGTCGCGCCCTACAGGCCAGTTGCGCGGCGGACAAGACGGCGGCACGATATACGCCGCCACCTTTTCCCACCTCGCGCGTAGGACAGGCGATGACCAGCTCTTTCTCCCGACCCGCCCTTGTCTGCAATCTGCGCAGCGGAAGTGCTGACGAAGCCGTCGCCGCCCGTTTGACCGACATCTGCCGCGAAGCCGGTACTCCGATCGTCCGGACGAGCATCCTGCCGGACGACGACCTGCCGACGGCTGCCGCGCTCGATGCCGCTGGCGTCGATCTGCTGCTCGTCCTCAGCGGCGATGGCACGGTCAACGCGGCGGCAGGCCGGCTCGAAACATGGCGCGGCGCAATGCTCCCGCTGCCCGGCGGGACGCTCAACCTGTTCCACAAGACATTGCATGGCGACCGCAGCCCAGAGGATATTTTGCAGGACGCATTGCGCGGCAAGGCGCAGAGGCTGCACCCGCCGACGATCCTCTGCGACGCCGGGCGCGCCTATATCGGCGTCATCGCCGGGCCGACCACGGCATGGGCGGAAGTTCGCGAACAATTCCGTTCGCTCAGCCTCAGCGGCCTTGCCGAAACCATCCCCGAAGCGATCGACGCCACATTGCACGGCGACGGCGTCCGCATCCGCGGCTCGGCCGAATCATTTCAGGCGATCAACCTGACGCCAAAGGCCGACCGTATCCTTGCCGAAGGACTGATCACCGACAGCGCCGGGTCGATCCTGCGTCACGGGATAGCCTGGCTCGGCGGCGATTTTCGCGAGGGGCCCAGCGTCGACCTGTCGGAACGCGGCGCCGTCGTCATTGACGGCGGCGGCACGATCGGCCTCCTCCTCGATGGCGAACCCGCCGAATTGCCATCGGGCGCGACCTATCGCCTCGACCCCAGCCCGCTGGCCTTTCTCGCGACTGCCACGGCTGCCGCATGATGCGGCTTTTCCATATCAGCGACCTGCATTTCGGGCTGGAGGACCGCGCCGCGCTCGGCTGGTTTCGCGAATGCGTGCGGCGCGAACAGCCCGATGCGGTGCTGATCACCGGCGATTTGACGATGCGCGCACGCAGCCGCGAATTCGCCGCGGCATGCGACTGGATCGGCGCCCTGGACGTGCCGGTGACCGTCGAAGTCGGCAACCACGACCTGCCCTATTTCAACCCGATCGAGCGTTTCTTTTTCCCCTATCGGCGCATCCGCGGGATCGAGGCATTGGTCGAACGCGAACTCGATCTGCCCGGCGTCGCCGTCGTGCCGTTGAAGACGACGGCACGGGCGCAGTGGCGGCTCGACTGGTCGAAGGGGTGGGTGACGCCGAAGGCGCTCGCAAAGACGCTCGCCGCGATCGACGCGCTGCCGCCCGGCACCGCCGCGCTTGTCACCGCACACCATCCGCTGGTCGAAGCCGGGACCAAAGGCCGCGCGCTGACCCGCGGCGGCCAACGCGCGCTGACCGCCCTCGCGCAACGCGGCGTCGCGGCGGTGCTGACCGGCCATGTCCACGACGCCTTTGACCTTGTCGCGCAGACGGCGGCCGGATCGATCCGCATGGTCGGCGCAGGGACGCTGTCGCAGCGTATCCGATCCACCCCGCCCAGCTTCAACGAGCTGCGCATCACGGGTGCCGACATCGGCGTGCAGGTCCGCAACGTCGAGGCGATTCCGACCTCCGACATGCAGATTTGCGATATCCCGCCCGACGCACTGCCACCGCGCGTTCCGGGCGAGCCCGTCGCGCCGATCGACGCCGTGCCGCCGGTCGACCCGCCGGTGCATTGACGCCGCGCTTCATCCCGTTACGTTGCAAGAAAAAACGGGATGAGGGATGATGCTGACAAAGGGCGATGATTTTCCGCTGCACCAGAGCGCCGAGCCGATCGCGTTCGCCGGCACCGACCGCAATTTCTATGACCGCTATTTTTTCAACGGCGCTTCGCCCGACGGATCGGTCTTTTTTGCCGCGGCGATGGGCTTTTATCCGCAGCTTGGCATCGTCGACGCGGCCTTTTGCGTGCTGGTCGACGGCGTGCAGCATAATGTGCGCACGAGCCGTCGCTCGATGGGCGAGCGGCTCGATCTGTCCGTCGGGCCGATTTCGGTCGCCATCGACGCGCCGCTCGAAAGGCTGAGTTTGCGTGTCACCGCGAACGATGGCCCGCTCGCCGCCGAGCTTCATTTCACTGCGCGGCATTTCCCGATCGAAGAACCGCGTTTTA
>Ga0155548_136_pt1 | contig 16341 bp, 8 predicted proteins | sample RifCSPhighO2_12_FD_107205 | JGI IMG/M metagenome (GOLD analysis project Ga0155548, IMG submission 107205) | Sphingopyxis sp. RIFCSPHIGHO2_12_FULL_65_19
CGCGGCGAAGCCGGTCGAAATCGGCCCCGAAGTCGATGGCCTGCGCGTCATCCGTGCCGGGCTGGCGCCGACCGACCGCGTCGTGATCACCGGATATCAATTCGCACGCCCCGGCACCAAGGCGGTGACCAAGGCCGGCAAGATCGCCGCGGTGGCCCCGCCCAAGGGTGCCGCTGGTGCGACCGAACCGGTGTCGGCGCAGGCGACGTTTGCCAGATAAGTAAATTCGTCATCCCGGCGAAGGCCGGGATCTCCACGGTGCGTTCATCCTCAACGTCGAGATCCCGGCCTGCGCCGGGATGACGCTGGGGCTTGGGGTTCCGACTCCATTGCTTTTTCAGACAGGGGCTTTCCCATGCGCCTATCCCGCTTTTTCATCGACCGGCCGATCTTTGCCGCCGTGCTCGCCGTCATCATCACCATCGTCGGTGCGGTCGCCTATATCGGCCTGCCCGTCTCGCAATATCCTGACATCGTCCCGCCGACGGTGACCGTGACCGCCACCTATCCCGGCGCGTCGGCCGAAACCGTCGCCGAAACCGTCGCGGCGCCGATCGAGCAGGAAATCAACGGCGTCGACAACATGCTCTATATGAGCAGCCAGTCGACCGGCGACGGCGTCGTCACGATCACCGCGACTTTCAAGATCGGCACCGACCTCGATGCCGCGCAGGTGCTGGTGCAGAACCGCGTCGCGATCGCAACCCCGCGCCTGCCCGAAACGGTGCAGCGTCTGGGCGTCGTGACGCGCAAGACGTCGCCCGACTTCCTGCTGATTGTGAACCTTGTCTCCCCCGACAAGTCGCTCGATCGCGCCTATATCTCCAACTATGCGCTGACGCAGTTGCGCGATCGGCTGAGCCGCATCGACGGCGTCGGCGACGTGCGCCTGTTCGGCAGCCGCGACTATGCGATGCGTGTGTGGATCGACCCCGGCCGCGCCGCCGCGCTCGACTTGACCGCGGGCGAGATCGTCGCCGCGCTGCGCCGCGAAAATGTGCAAGTCGCTGCGGGCTCGCTCGGCCAGCCGCCGCATGGCAATGGCAGCAGTTTCCAGCTTAGCGTCGAAACGCAGGGCCGCCTGACCGATCCCAAGGACTTCGCCAATATCGTCATACGCAGCGATGCCGATGGGCGGCAGGTCCGCGTCTCGGACGTCGCGCGCGTCGAGCTTGGCGCTTCCGACTATAACTCGAACACCTATTTGTCGGGCGATCCCACGGTCATCATGGCGACCTTCCAGCGCCCCGGATCGAATGCGCTTGCCGCGGCACAGGCGGTCGAGGCCGAAATGGCGGCGGCATCGAAAAGCTTTCCCAAAGGGCTCGAATATCGCGTCATCTATAACCCCACCGAATTCATCGCCCAGTCGATCGACGCGGTGATGGACACGCTGATCGAAGCCGTCATCCTGGTCGTCATCGTCATTCTGGTTTTCTTGCAGAAATGGCGCGCGGCGATCATTCCGGTGCTGGCGATCCCGGTGTCGCTGATCGGCACCTTCGTGGTGCTCGCCGCGTTCGGCTACAGCCTCAACAATTTGTCGCTGTTCGGGCTGGTGCTGGCGATCGGGATCGTCGTCGACGATGCGATCGTGGTTGTCGAGAATGTCGAACGCAACCTGGAAAAGGGCATGTCCGCGCTCGAAGCGGCGCGCACGTCGATGGACGAAGTATCGGGCGCGCTCGTCGCGATCGTGCTTGTGCTGTGCGCGGTGTTTGTGCCGACCTTGTTCCTGACCGGCCTGTCGGGTGCTTTCTACCAGCAGTTCGCGGTGACGATTTCGACCGCGACGATCATTTCGCTGGTCCTGTCGCTGACCCTGTCGCCGGCGCTGGCCGCCATCCTGCTTCGCGGCCATTCGGCGCCGACCGATGACGGCAAGGCCATGCGATATGTCCGCCGCGCCGGCGACGCGTTCAACCGCGGTTTTGAACGGATGAGCGACGGTTATGCGCGCCTGACCGACCGGCTGGTGCGCGCGCCGAAAAAGATGATGGTCACCTACGCCGGGCTGATCGCGGCGACCGCGGGGCTGTTCTGGGCGACGCCGACCGGCTTTATTCCGGCGCAGGACCAGGGCTATTTCCTTGTCGTTGCCAAGCTGCCCTCGGGGGCTTCGGTCGAACGCACCGATGCGGTGCTGAAAAAGGTCGCGGCGCGCGTGCTGCCGGTCGAGGGCGTTCTCGGCTCGGTGATGCTCGCGGGCTTCGACGGCCCGTCGCAGACGCTCGCTCCCAATTCGGCCGCCGCCTATTTCCCGCTCAAATCCTTCGAGGAGCGGAAGAAGCTTGGCGTGACCTTCGCGGGTATCATGGCCGAGGCGCAAAAGCGGACCGCCGACATCACCGATGCACAGATCGTGATCATCCCGCCGCCGCTGATCCAGGGCATCGGATCGGCGGGCGGTTACCGGATGGTCGTGCAGGATCGCGGCGGCCATGGTTATGCGGCGCTGGCGAACGAGACGAACAACCTGATCGGCAAGGCGAACCAGACCCCCGGCCTCGCCAATGTCTTCACCTTCTTCGACCCGACCAGTCCGCGCGTTTTCGCGGACATCGACCGGGCGAAAGCCAATGCGCTCGGCGTCCCGCCGGAGCGGGTGTTCGAGGCGCTGCAAGTCTATCTCGGTTCGGCGTTCGTCAACGACTTCAACCTGCTCGGCCGCACCTATCGTGTCACCGCGCAGGCCGACGCGCCCTATCGCCAGACCGTCGCCGATATTGCGAATCTTCGCACGCGGTCGGACAGCGGCGCGATGGTGCCGATCGGGTCGGTCGCCAATTTCGAGGACCGGACCGGGCCGTATCGCGTCACGCGCTACAACCTGTTCCCCGCGGTCGAAATCGACGGCGACACGGCGCCGGGTTCATCGTCGGGCGCGTCACTGACGACGATGGAAAAGCTTGGCGCCGAAACACTGCCCGCGGGCTATGGCACCGAATGGACGGGCATCGCCTTCCAGCAAAAGGCGGCGGCCAATACCGCGGGAATCGTCTTCGCGCTCGCGGTGGTCTTCGTCTTCCTCGTGCTGGCGGCGCAATATGAAAGCCTGATGCTGCCATTGGCGATCATCTTCATCGTGCCCATGTGTCTGCTCGCGGCGATGATCGGGGTGAATTTGCGCGGCATGGACAATAATGTGCTGACGCAGATCGGGCTCGTCGTGCTCATCGCGCTTGCCGCGAAGAATGCGATCCTGATCGTCGAATTCGCCAAGCAGGCCGAGGAAGAAGATGGCTTGTCGCCGATCGACGCCGCGGTGCGTGCCGCGCGCGACCGCCTGCGCCCGATCCTAATGACCAGCTTTGCCTTCATCCTCGGCGCGGTGCCGCTGCTCATCGCAAGCGGGGCGGGGGCGGAACTGCGCCAGGCGCTCGGCACCGCGGTCTTCTTCGGCATGCTCGGCGTGACGGCGTTCGGCCTCATCTTCACCCCGACCTTCTACGTCGTCGCGCGTTCGCTCAGCCAGTGGTCGGCCGAGCGGCGGGTGCGGCGCGGGTCGGGCGACCACGGGACGGCGCTGCCGGTTCCGGCGGAATAAGGTGGCAAGCGCATCAGCATCTTTCTGTGTGTCCCCGCGAAGGCGGGGACCCATCTCCGGTGGGTTCAAACGTGCACCGGCAGGAGATGGGCTCCCGCCTTCGCGGGAGCACACAAGCTTCCTTAGCGATAGAATTTCAGGAGAAGGGTCATGATCCTCCGCAATATCCTCACTGCCGCCTCGGCGCTCGCGCTCGCCGCCTGCGCCGTTGGTCCCGACTATAAGGCGCCGCAATCGGCGTCGGCGCCGGTGGCGACCGGGCCGTTCGTCGCGGCGAACAGCCCCGCGGTTTCGTTGGCGCCGGTCGCGGCGGACTGGTGGCGGCTCTACGACGATCCCGTCCTCGACGGGCTCGTTGCCGATGCGCTCGCCAGCAACACCGACGTTCGCGTCGCGGTCGCGAATATCGCCCGTGCCCGTGCGTCGCTGCGCGGCGCGCGCGCCGACCGCCTGCCGCAAGCGCAAATCGGCGCGGGCGCCGACTATGGTCGCAGCCCCGAAGGCCAGCGCCTGCCGGGTTCCGACCGCGACGATTGGGCGGTCGATGTCGGAGTCAATGTCTCTTACGAGGTCGACCTGTTCGGGCGGGTCAGCCGATCGGTCGAAGCCGCGCGCGGCGACGCTGCCGCCGCCGAAGCCAATGCCGACGCGGTGCGCGTGATCGTCGCCGCCGACACGACGCAGGCCTATGCCGATGCCGCGTCAGGCGCAGCGCGGCTGGATGTCGCGCGGCGGATCGTCGGGTTGCTGGACCAGCAGGTCAAGCTGACACAGCGGCGCAAGGAGGTCGGAATGGCGACGGGGCTCGACCTTGCGCGCATCACGACGCTGCGCGACCAGCGTTCGGCCGATATTCCTTCCATCGAAGCTGAACGGCAGGCGGCCTTGTTCCGCCTCGCGACTCTGACCGGTCGTGCGCCCGCCGCGCTCCCTCCCATCGCAGCGGACCGCAACATCAGCCTCGAAATCACCGATCCCATCCCGGTCGGTGATGGGGCGGCGCTGTTGAAGCGTCGTCCCGATATTCGTGCGGCCGAGCGCCGCCTGGCCGCCGACACCGCACGCATCGGCGTCGCGACGGCGGATCTTTACCCGCGCATCACGCTGGGTGGTTCGGTGGGTTCGACCGGATCGGGTTTTGGCGATATATTCGGCGGCGGGCCGCTGCGCTGGTTGCTCGGGCCTTTGCTGAACTGGGCTTTCCCCAATCAGGAACCCGCCCGCGCGCGAATTGCGGCGGCCGAGGCCGATACGCAGGCCTCGCTCGCCGAATTTGACGGCACCGTGCTGCGTGCGCTTGAAGAGACGGAAACTGCGCTGTCGTCCTATGCGCGATCGCTCGAACAGCGCCAGGCACTGCGCGCTGCGCGCGACCAGGCCGAACGCGCCGCGCGGATCGTGCGGGCGAAGCGGCAGGAGGGCGCATCGGACTCGCTCGAATGGCTCGACGCCGAACGCACCTTTGCCGAGGCCGAGGCCGTGCTGGCCGCGCAGGATGGGCAAATTTCACGGCGGCAGGTCGCGCTGTTTCGCGCGCTCGCCGGGGGGTGGTCCAGCTGATCCATACGTCTGCATGATTTGCCAAGTCGCGGATTAACCGGGATAGATGTCGGTCCCGGTTGATCGACGAAGGAAGAAAATCATGCGGAGCCTGCTCGCCGCCTTTGCGTTGCTCGCGGCGGCCCCGGTCGCGGCGGAGCCGGCGCGACCGGCAGAGACCGCGGCGTCGCCCGACGGCCGGATCGTCCTGACGGTTTCGACCGACAACGACGAACGTCCTGTCTGGTCGCTGTCGCGCGGTGGCAAGCCGCTGATCGCGCCGTCGAGTCTCGGCTTCCTGCTCACCGACGGCCCCGCGCTGCAACGCGGTTTCCGAATCGACGGCATCGAGCGTGCGCGCGGCGATGCAACCTGGGAACTGCCATGGGGCGAACGCCGCTTCGTCCGCGACCATCACAACGAACTGCTGGTCCGTTTTCGCCAACATGAAAGCCGCGGCGGGCATGTGATGAACGTCCGCTTTCGCCTGTTCGATGACGGCATCGGCTTTCGATACGAACTGCCCGAACAGCCCGCTATGAAGACGGCCCGGATCGCCGACGAAATGACCGAGTTCGACATTGCTTCGCCCGGCACGGCCTGGTGGATCGCCGGCGGCGAATGGAATCGGTACGAACAGATTTATCAGCGGACGCCGATCGACGGCGTGGCGACCGCGCACACGCCGATCACGATGCGCCTCGACGACGGCACGCATCTGGCGTTCCACGAGGCGGCGCTCGTCGATTATTCGGCGATGTGGCTGAAACGTGCCGACGGCCGCAAGTTTCGCGCAACCTTGTCGCCGTCGTCGCGCGGGCCGCGCGTCGTGCGCGACCTGCCCTTCGCGACGCCCTGGCGCACCATCCGCATTGCCGACGATGCCGCCGGGCTGGTCGAAAGCGATCTCGAGCTGAACCTGAACGAACCGAACAAGCTGGGCGATGTCAGCTGGGTCAAGCCGATGAAATATATCGGCATCTGGTGGGGCATGATCCGTGGGCCGTGGAGTTGGGGCGAGGGGCCGAACCATGGCGCGACGACCGCGCGCGCCAAGCAATATATCGATTTTGCCGCAAAACATGGTTTTGGGGGCGTGTTGGTCGAAGGCTGGAACAGCGGCTGGAACGGCGGACTGTTCAATTTCACCCGGCCCGCGGCGGATTTCGATTTGCAGGGCGTCGCCGACTATGCCCGGAAGAAAGACGTGACCCTGATCGGCCACCACGAAACCAACGGCCATGTCGCCAATTACGAAGCGCAGCTGGCGGATGCGATGCGGCTGTACGGGCGGCTGGGCGTCGGGTCGGTGAAGACCGGCTATGTCGCCGATGCGGGCGGCATCATCGCGCCGGGCGAAGTGCCGGGCACGACGCGGCGCGAATGGCACGACGGCCAGTGGCAGGTCGGCCACCACCAGCGCGTGATCGAAGCCGCCGCAAAATATCGCATCGCGGTCAACGCGCACGAGCCGGTGAAGGACACCGGGCTGCGCCGGACCTGGCCCAACTTCATCACGCGCGAAGGCGCGCGGGGGATGGAATATAACAGCTGGAGCGCCTTTGCGAATGGCGGCCCCGACCATGAACCGACGCTGGTCTATACGCGGATGCTGTCGGGACCGATGGACTATACGCCGGGGGTGCTCAGCCTCGCGGGATCGAACGAGGTGCCGATGGCCTCGACGCTCGCAAAGCAGCTCGGGCTCTACCTCGCCATCTATTCGCCGGTGCAGATGGCGGCCGACCGGATCGAGAATCTGGCGAAGCATCCGCGCGAGCTTGCCTTTATCGGACAGGTGCCGACCGATTGGTCAGACAGCCGGCTGATCGCGGGTGAAGTCGGCGATTATGCGATCTTCGCGCGCAAGGACCGGGCGGGCGGCGACTGGTATGTCGGTGGGGTCAACGACGGCACCGCGCGGACGGTCGCCCTGTCGTTCGACTTCCTCGACGCGGGCAAGACCTACACTGCGACGATCTTTCAGGATGGTGACGGCGCGACCTACCGGACCGATGCCCGGCACCGGATCGCCTATCGGACGATCAGGGTAAAAAGAGGCGACAGCTACAAAGTTTGGCTGGCGCCGGGCGGCGGCGCGGCGATGCGCCTTCATCCGCAGGACTGAAGCGTCAGACGATGTCGCTCGCCGCGCCGCCGGGCGACCAGAGATGCGCGGCTAGCCGGTGGAGCGCGCGCGACAGGGTGCGGCGGTCGATCGTCCCGCCCAGCGATATGCGCAGCGCGTTGGGTGCGCCGGGCGACACCGCGAAGCGATGCGAAGCAACCGCCGACAGCCCGTCGAGCGCGAGCGTGGCGGCGAGCGTGTCGGGATTGCGGTCTTCGACGAGCGGCAGCCAGAGATGATAGCCCTGCGGATGCGCGGCGTGTCGCGCCTCACCCAATACGGTGCGCGCCAGTTTCTGCCGCCACGCCGCTTCCTTGCGCACGGCGCCGACCAGCGTGTCGAAGCGTCCGTCGGCGAGCCATAGCGACAGCATCGCGGCGTTCAGCGGCGGCGCCATCACCGTGCTTTCATGCTGGAACGAGGCCAGTTGCATCGCCGCAGCGACGTCCGGCGCGCGGACAAAGGCGACGCGCAGCGCGGGCGAGATGATTTTCGCCATGCTCGCCACATACCAGCCGATCTCGGGCGCAAAGCTGGTGATCGCAGGGATCGGCGCATCGGGAAGCAGGCCATAGGCGTCGTCCTCGATGATCTGGACCCCGGCGCCGCGCGCCCATTCGGCGATGGCCTTTCGCTCGGCCAGCGCGACGGTCGCGGCGGTCGGATTGTCGTTGGTGGGGACGACATAGAGGGCGCGCAGCGGCGCATCGGCATGGGCCGCCTCCAGGGCGGCGGCGGTCATTGCGGCGACCGGCACCAGCACGACGCCGATGCGCCGCGCGACCGCGCGAAAGCCCGGATAGATGTGGAGTCCGCACGCGACCCGGTCGCCCGGTTTGAGCATCGCCGACGCGATGGCGTGCAGTCCGTTCTGCGCCCCCGCGCTGACGATGACCTGTTCGGCATCGCAGGCAAGGCCGGTGCGCGCGAGCAGCGCTGCGCCGGTTTCGCGATCGGCCGCGCTCCCGCCCGGCCGCTGGTAGTGGAGCCGGGCGAGGCCGTCGATACCCGACAATGTCGCGAGCGCGGAGGTCATCGCCTCGACAAGCCCGCTCTCTGCCGCGATCGGCGGGCTGTTCATCGCGATATCGCTCTGCGCGGCGGTCGCGACCTCGCCGCTTCGCGCGTCGTCGCGGATGAAGCTGCCCGCACGGCCGCGCGCGACGATCAGGCCGCGCTGCCGCGCGAGGTCATAAGCCTTGGTGACGGTGGTAAGGTCGATGCCGAGCCGCGCAGCAAGATCGCGCTGCGGCGGCAGGCGGTCGCCGTGCCGCAGCTCGCCGCCCGCCACCGCCGCCGAGATCGCGGCGGTCACCGCCTTATATTTGGGACCGGCGGCGCCCGCGATATCGGGCGCCCAGGCGTCACCTGCCACGCGGTTCGTCCGCTTCGTGCCTTTCGCGTGCATTGAGTTTCGCCCACAGATGCTCGGTGCCCGATTCCTGCGCCTTGTTCACATATTGCGAGGCGACCAGCCAGCCCTTGATCGGCCGCAGCGGCAGCACGCAGCCGATGACCATGATCGGGATCGAGAAGACAAGATGGACCCAGAGCGGCGGATTATAGGCGATCTGCAACCAGACGACCACGAAAGTGAGCGGAAAAGCGACGATACATTGCGAGAAAAAGGCGGGGCCGTCGTCGGGCGCCGCAAAGCTGAAGTCGAGTCCGCAATTCTCGCAGCGATCGGCCAGCTTCAGCCACGACCGGAACATCGAGCCTTGGCCGCATTCGGGGCATTTCCCATGCCAGCCCGCGGACGCAATCCAGCGCAACTTTTCATTGCCGACCTCGCCGCGTCTCATTTCTGCCTCCAGCTTGTCAAAAATACCATACAAAAACATATGGTAGCTGAGGGAGCGAAAAGGAATTGGCAGAAAAATCGTTATAAAATATAAAACTAGGAGAGCTTCTGTCTGATTGCATGTAGTAAGTGGCAAAAATAGTCATACATAATTTACTGAATTGCCATGGATGTGCAGGGTGTCCGCCGTCTTTGAGGCATTGCGGCGAAGCCCCGCAAATCCGTCATCGTTTACGCCGCTTTTACCAGTTCCGGTGCATGACAGGCCCCGATGTTTGCGACTGGGGATAAATGATGGACAGTATGCGCGGACAGCTTTCGGGCAGCCACGACCAGGACGACGGGGCGATCGATGCGCCCGCGGTCGTCGGAGTCGACGAACGGCGGATGCAGGTGCGTGCCTATAATTATTGGGCGTCCTTGCTGGCCGATCGCGCTTATCCCTCGGTCGAGGATCTCGACCTCGACAGCGCCGATTTCGGATCGCATTCGGTTTTGCTCGATTTCACTGCGGGGGTCGAAAATCCCGGACTCGCCTTCCTCGGCGACCGATTGCGCGAAGAATCGCAGATCGACGAAGATGTCCATTATATCAGCCAAATTCCCGGCCGTTCGCTGCTGTCGCGGCTGACCGATCATTATCTCCAGATCATCGCAAACCGCGCGCCGATCGGCTTCGAGGCCGAGTTTGTCAACGATCGCGGCGTGACGATCATGTATCGCGGTATCCTGCTGCCCTTTTCGTCGGACGACGACACGATCGATTTCATCATGGGGGTGATCAACTGGAAAGAAGCGGTGCCCGCCAACGAGGCCGAGGAACTGCAACTTTCGGTCGAGCAGGCGCTGCGCAGCGCCGCGCCGCTGACGGCGCCGGTCCCGGTTTGGGCCGACGGCCCCGATTCGGGGCATTTCGACGATGACTTCGACGATGACGCCGTTCCCGGATTTACGGCGCTGGACGATGTCCGAGACGCGGATGCCGCCGGTCCGGGGCTAAGCGAACCGGATACGGCCGAACCCGACGACGACGCCGAGCTCGCCGACTGGCTGGCACTGGCGCGCGAAACCGCCGAACGCGCGATCGCCGCCGACAGCCGGAGTCGCGGCGCGCTGTATCAGGCGGTTGGCAAGGCGTGGGATTTCGTTCTCGCTGCCGAACAGCAGCCGGACGCCTTTGCCGCCTTGCTCGACGATGCCGGGCTGACGGTGCAGGACCGTGCGCCGATGACGCCGGTCGTGAAGCTGATTTTCGGCGCCGCCTATGACAAGACGCGGCTGGCCGAATATGCCTGCGTGCTGGGCCATGCAAAGGAACAGGGCGTTGGCCGCGGCGAACTCGCTGCCTATCTCGATCGCTATCCCGGCGGGCTCAAGGGGCTGGTCAAGGACGCACGGGCGCGGCGCAAGCCCGCCGCCGACCGCCAAGACCGCACCGACGAAAAGCTGGAGGCGCTGCGCCGCGCGCACCCCGCGCTGATCCTGGAACATGATGCGGGCGATGCCGAATTTGTGGTGCTGATCGCGCGCGCGATGCCCGGCGGGCATATCGGGATCGTCGCCAAGGCGGCCGACGATCCGGCGCTGGTCGCAAAGCTTGCAAAGAAGGCGGTCGCGATAACCGCTGGCGTGTGAGGGGCGGTTGAGAGCGTTCACGCAACAGACAAACCAAAAATTGAAATAATTTTACGCGAGAGGCCGAACGAGGCCTTGAGCCGCGCGCGCGGCAGGCGCATAGGGATGGCAGCGAACGGGCCCCCGCCGATCGTCGGCTGGGTCCCCCTTTTCTTGGTTCGGGATGCTGCACCTTATGCCTCAGAATTTGTCCGACACGCCGGAAACGGACACCACCGCCTCCACCGCCAAACTTCCCCCCCAAATCGCCGCCGCCTATCTGGCCGCCCTGCGGGGCAGCGCGCTGCCCGGCGAGGGTGACGATATGGATAAGGTGGCGCTGGCCGACGCGAGTCAGTTCGTCGGGCGCGCCGCGCTCGAACGCGGCGCCGACACGCCGTCGCTGCTACTCGAACCGATCGCCGCCGACGGCACCGACCGCCGGATGCGGCTGGTCATCATCAACGACGATATGCCCTTCCTCGTCGATTCGACGTCGCAGGTGGTCGCGTCGCAGGGGCTGGCGGTGCACCGCATCCTGCACCCCGTCGTCGCCGTGAAGCGCGACGCAAAGGGGCATTTGCAGGAAGCCGGCGAAGGCGGAACCCGCGAATCGGTCATCTATATGGAGCTGGAGCGCGGCGACGCGCGCGCGCGGCGGCGGTTGCTCGACGCGGTCGAGGGTGCGCTGCGCGACGTCCGCGCCGCGGTGCGCGACTGGCGGGCGATGCGCGCCGCGATGCTGGCCGATGCAGCCATGCGCGCCGAAGGCGAGGCGGCCGAACTGCTCCGCTGGTTCGAGGGCGGGTCGATGACCCAGCTCGGCCATGAATGGCGGACCCGCAACGGCCAGGTTCACGATCCGCTGGGGATCAGCGAAAGCGCCGACGGCCAGCTACTGTCGCCCGCTGCGCTCGATGCCGCCTTCGCATGGTTCGACGCCCAGGTGAAAGACGGGGGCAGCCCCGCGCCGCTGCTGATCAAGTCGAACCGGCTGTCGGCGGTGCATCGCCGCGTGCTGCTCGACCTGGTCATTGTCCCCGAACTCAAGGGCAAGAAGGTCGAGCGCCTGTCGATTCATGCCGGTCTGTGGACCAGTGCAGCGTTGTCGGCGCGCCCCGACAAAGTGCCGGTGCTGCGCGCGCAGCTCGAGGCGCTGATGGCGAAGTTCGGGTTCGACCCGACCGGACATGCCGGCAAGGCGCTGGCCCATGCGCTCACCGCCCTGCCGCACGACTTGTTGATCGCGTTCGATGCGGGCTCGCTCGAAGAGCTGGTGCTGACCTCGATGTCCATCACCGACCGGCCGCGGCCGAAACTGGTGACGGTGCGCAGCGCGCTGGGCCGTCACCTGTTCGTCTTTGTCTGGTTGCCGCGCGACGAAGTGTCGACCGGCCGCCGCCTCGCGGTGGAAACGATGCTCGTTCGCGAAGCGAAGGCGGGCGTGATCGGCTGGACGATGGTGCTCGAAGATGGCGGCGCGGCGCTTTTGCGCTATACGCTCGACCTGCGCAGCGGCGGGGTCGTCCCCGACACCGATGCGCTCAACGCGCAGCTCGAACAGATGGTGCGCGGGTGGCAGCCCGAGGTCGAAGCGGCGCTGGCAAAGCGCGGCGAGCCCGGCCGTGCCGCGGCGCTCGCGGCGCGTTTCGCGCCGACCTTTCCGCCCAATTACCGCAATCTTTACAATCCTGAAGAAGCGGCGCGCGACATATTGCGGCTGCGCGACCTCGATGCCGAAAACCCGCGCAGCGTGCGCCTCGCGAAAAAGAGCCTCGACGGCGACGACCGGCTGCGGCTCAAAGTCTATAGCGCGGCCGGGCCGCTCGCGCTGTCCGACGTCGTCCCGGCACTCGAACATTTCGGTTTCGAGGTGCTGGAGGAGATCCCGACCGCGCTGCATGGCCGCGCCGCAGGGGCCGATGGCGACGACGACCTGCCGATCGTGATTCATGACTTCACGCTGCGCTTGCCCGCGAATGTCGATGAATTTGCGCTGCTCCCCTATGCCGAGGTGCTCGAAGGCGCGATTGCGGCGGTGCTCGACGGCCGCGCCGAAAATGACGCGTTCAACGAATTGGTGCTGACCAACCAGACCGACCCGCGCGCGATCGTCTGGCTGCGCGCCTGGTTCCGCTACCTGCGTCAGGGCGGCTCTGCCTATGGCATGGATACGGTCGTCAGCGCGCTGCGCCACGCACCGACGCTGACTGCCGCGTTGATCGAACGATTCCGCGCGCTCCACGATCCAAAGGCGCGCGACGCGAAGCGGGCCGAGGCGCTCGAAGCCGACATCATGGCGGGTTTCGCCGACATCAAGTCGATCGACGAGGACCGCATCCTGCGCCTGTTCCATGCGGTGGTCGGCGCGACGCTGCGCACCAATGCCTTCGCGCCCGCCGCGCAAGAGGCGCTGGCGTTCAAGATCGACAGCGCCCAGGTCCCCGGCTTGCCCAAGCCGCTGCCGTGGCGCGAGGTATGGGTCTATTCGCCGCGGGTCGAAGGCATTCACCTGCGCGCCGGTCCGGTGGCGCGTGGGGGCCTGCGCTGGTCCGACCGCCGCGACGACTTCCGCACCGAGATCCTGGGCCTGATGAAAGCGCAGCGCGTCAAGAACGCCGTCATCGTGCCGACCGGCGCGAAGGGTGGCTTTTATCCCAAGGCTTTGCCCGATGCGGCGACTGACCGCGACGCTTGGTTCGCCGAGGGGACGGAATGCTACCGCATTTTCATCCGATCGCTCTTGTCGATCACCGACAACCTCGTCGGCGGCAAGGTCGTGCATCCCAAGGGCGTCGTGATCCACGACGGCGACGATCCTTACTTTGTCGTCGCTGCCGACAAGGGCACTGCGACCTTCTCTGACGTTGCCAATGGTCTTGCGATGGAACGCGACTTCTGGCTGGGCGACGCGTTCGCCAGCGGCGGGTCGAAGGGCTATGACCACAAGGCGATGGGCATCACCGCCAAGGGCGCGTGGCTGTCGGTCCAGCGCCACTTCGCCGAAATGGGCGTCGATGTGCAGACCGACACGATCCGCGTCGTCGGGTGCGGCGACATGTCGGGCGACGTGTTCGGCAACGGGATGCTGCTGTCAAAGGCGATCCAGCTGACCGCAGCGTTCGACCATCGCCACATCTTCCTCGATCCCGATCCCGATCCGGCGAAAAGCTGGAAGGAACGCGAACGGATGTTCAATCTGCCGCGATCGAGCTGGGCCGATTATAACGCCAAGCTGATCTCGAAGGGCGGCGGCATTTTCCCGCGCAGCCAGAAGAGCATCCCGCTCTCCCCCGAAGTGCAGGCGCTGCTCGGCCTGTCGGTGTCCGAAATCGACCCCGGCTCGCTGATCTCGGCGATCCTGAAGGCGCCTGTCGACCTGCTTTGGTTCGGCGGCATCGGCACTTATGTGAAGGCGGCAGCTCAAAATAATGCCGAAGTCGGCGATCCCGCCAACGACGCGCTGCGCGTCGATGCCGAGGATCTGCGCGTCAAGGCGGTCGGTGAGGGCGCGAACCTTGGCACCACGCAGGCGGCGCGCATTGCTTTTTCGGCGAAGGGCGGGCGGATCAACACCGACTTCATCGACAATAGCGCGGGCGTCGATTGTTCGGATAATGAGGTCAATATCAAGATCGCGCTGAACCGCGAGATGGCCGAAGGACGGCTTTCCCAAGAAGACCGCGATGCGCTGCTCGTGCGCATGACCGACAATGTGTCGGCCCTGGTGCTCGAGGATAACCGGCTCCAGGCGCTGGCGCTGTCGATCGCCGAAAAGGGCGGATCGGCGGCGGTGCCATCGCTGGTGCGGATCATGGAAACGTTCGAGGCGTCGGGCCGGCTCGACCGCAAGGTCGAAGGGCTCGCCGCGAACGACGAGCTGCTCCGCCGCGCCGCCGAAGGACGCGGGCTGACGCGTCCCGAACTCGCTGTGCTGCTGTCGACCGCGAAGCTGGCGTTGCAGGACGCGATCGAGCATAGCGACCTGCCGAACGACCCGGCACTAGCGAGCGACCTTGCCGCGGCCTTCCCCGACGAGATGCAGCGCGATTTTGCAGGGGCGATCGCCGACCACCAGCTGCGCCGCGAAATCATCGCCACGAAGATCGCGAACCGCATCATCAACCGCATGGGCATCGTCCATCCCTTCGAGCTGGTCGAAGAGGAAGGCTGTGCGCTGGGCGACATTGCGGCGGCTTTTGTCGCTGTCGAACGGTTGCTCGACATGCCGGCGATCTGGGATGCGCTCGACGCGGCGAAGATCGACGAGGGCGTCCGCCTGTCGCTCTTTGCGCAGGCGGCATCGGCGATGACGTCGCAAATGGCCGACCTGCTTCGCGTCACGCAAACGCTGGCGCAGCCGGGGCCGGTCGTCGCGCGGCTCGAACCCGGGGTCGACCGTCTGACCGCGGGAGTCGATGCGCTGCTCAGCCCGTCGGTGAAGCGCCAGTGGGACATGCTGGCAGAGCAGTTGCAGGGCGCGGGCGCTCCCGAGGCGCTGACCGCCGCGGTCGTGCGCCTGTTCAAGACCGACGGCGCGATCGGCATCGTCGACCTGGCCGAACGGCGCGGCGATGACGAGGTCGCGGTGACCCATGCATTCACCCATCTGGGCGAGGCACTGGGGCTCGACTGGGCCCAGACGCTGGCGGCGCATATGAGCCCGGCCGACCCGTGGGAACGCCTGCTGGTGAACAGCCTGGCGCGCGATTTCCAGCAAATGCGGCTCGGCTTCCTGGCCGGACTGCCAAAGGGCGACCTCGACGCGGCGGTGACCAAATGGCTGGCCGATCATGCGCCGCGCGTCGAACAGTTCCGCGCGACGGTCGACCGGGCGCGGATGATCCCGAACCCGAACGGAGCGATGCTGTCGCACATCGCGGGGCAGGCACGCGGATTGCTGGGGCGGTAAACCGCAAACCCCTCCCCGGACGGGGAGGGGCTTGAGAAAGTTCAAATCGTGCCCTTCCAACCCCGTGTCGCGATCCTCGTGCCCGCACCCGACTATGAAGAGAAATGGCAGCCTGCCTTTGCGCGCAAGGCGGCGGCGCTGACCGCGGCCGGGCTGATCGTCGAGCAAAGGATATGGACCAACCCCGGCGACCTGTCGGGTCACGACCTTGTGCTACCGCTGTTCGCCTGGGGCTATCAGCGCGACGTTGCGGCCTGGTACACGCTGCTGGATCGGATGGAGGCAGAGGGGCTGCCCGTCGTCAATCCGGTGCCGGTTTTGCGCTGGAACAGTGACAAGGCCTATCTTGCCGACCTGGGCGCAAAGGGCGTCGCGGTGGTGCCGACGGTCGAGGTCATGGCGCTCGATAACGCCAGCCTTGCCGCAGCGATGGCGGCTCTTGCCACCGATGAAGCGGTCATCAAGCCCGCCATTTCGGGCGGCGCCGACGGGACGCACCGCATCGCGGCCGGTGCGGCGATCCCTGCCGATGCCTTGGGCCAGCGCCGTCTCGTCCAGCCGCTGATGCCCGGCATCCTGGCTGACGGGGAGTATTCGCTCTTCTTCTTCGCGGCCCGGTTCAGCCACGCCATCGTCAAGCGCCCCGCGTCGGGAGATTTTCGCGTGCAGGAGCAATTTGGCGGCCGCGAGGCGCTGTGGGAAGCCAGCGCGGCCGCGCGCGAACTGGCCGCCGCAGCGCTCGCCGCCGCGCCCGCGCCGCCGGTCTATGCCCGCGTCGACATGGTGGGCGATGCGGC
>Ga0155548_171_pt1 | contig 16227 bp, 14 predicted proteins | sample RifCSPhighO2_12_FD_107205 | JGI IMG/M metagenome (GOLD analysis project Ga0155548, IMG submission 107205) | Sphingopyxis sp. RIFCSPHIGHO2_12_FULL_65_19
CTATGTCGATACGCACGAGCTGGCCTTCGGCGGCGACGGGCAGATCATCTTCGTCAATTCGCGCTTTTCCTGCCTCGCGACGATCGACGAGGTGCATAGTTTCCGGCCCATCTGGCGCCCCCCCTTTATCACCAGCCTCGCGCCCGAAGACCGCTGTCATCTCAATGGCGTGGCGATGGACGACGGCGCCCCGCGCTTCGTCACGGTGGCCGGCGTTTCGGACGAAAAGGATGGGTGGCGTGCCCATCGGCAGGGCGGCGGCGCGGTGATTGATGTCGCGAGCGGCGAAGTCGTCGTGCGCGATCTGACCATGCCGCACAGCCCGCGCGTCCACGACGGCGCCTTGTGGCTGCTCGATTCGGGCCGCGGCCAGATCGTCCGCGTCGACATCGCCAGCGGCAAAAAACAGGATGTCGCCTTTTGCCCCGGATTTCTGCGCGGCCTCGCCTTTCATGGCGATTATGCCATCGTCACCGTGTCGATGGCCCGCGAAGGCAAGTTCAAGGATCTCGCGATTCAGTCCGGGTTGGAAGATCGCAAGGAAGAGGCCCAATGCGGCGTCCTGGTCGTCGACCTGCGCACCGGGCGGACCGTGCATTCGATATTGCTCGGCAGCCCGTTTACCGAAATGTTCGATGTCGCGGTGCTTCCCGGTGTCCGCAACCCGATGACCGTCGGCCCCGCGACGGTCGAGATGATCGGTGCCGTCAGCATCGCCGACGTGATTTAGCTTTCGCCAACAAAAAGGGCCGCACCGTTTCCGGCGCGACCCCTTTTCTTTTTCAGTCTGACCGCGATCAGAAGCCGACGCTGGCCCCGACGCGGAAATAACGGCCCAGCACACCCGGGAAATAGGTGATCGTGCCGCCGCCGGTCGGCGACGGGAACGGCGGCTTGCGGTCGAACAGATTGTCGACCACGAACCGGATGCTGAAGCTCTTGTCGATCCGATAGGTCATGCCCGTGTTGAAATACACGAAGCTGCCGACGCTGTCCGGATCTTGAAACGTTGCGCTGGCATCGGCATTGAACTTCGCCGGGCCGGTATAATTGACCTGGAGGAAGGTGCTGAAGCCCTTGTTGTTATAGTCGATCGTGCCGACCGCCTGGTGCCGCGAATATCCAACCTCGCCATTGTTGGTCGCCGGGGCCGAATTGGCATCGGCGCGCGAGGTCAGCGTATCGAGGTATTGGTAGCTGGCATTCAGGCCGATGTTCGAATCGGCGCCCAGGAAGGGCGTCGACGTCCGATAGTCGAGCGCCGCCAAAATGCCCTTATATTTCAGCTCGGCGGCGTTGAAATAGCCGGTCGAGATGAAATCAAGCTGGTTGGTGGCGTCGCGGGTGAAGCGATCGCAGAATTCCGAGTTGGGGAAATCCGCCGAGTCATAGCAGTTGGCGACAATGTCGTCCGCAGCCAGCTGGGTGATGACATTCTTCACCTTGATGTTGACGTAATCGACCGACAGCGAAAGCCGCGGAATGAAGCTCGGGCGCAGCACCGTACCGATGGTGAAGGCGCTCGACTTTTCATTTTCGAGGTCCGGATTGCCGGCCACCGCCTGAAGGAAGCTGGCATCGTCCGACGTCGCGTCGAAATTCGCCGGCAGCCCGTCCGTGGCGCAGTTGGCGGCGCGGGTGGCCGGATCGGGCCCTTCATCCTGGTTGAACTGGTCGCACGGATCTTCCGCAAAATCGAAGAAGCTGCTCGACGGGTTGAACGCCTCGGTGATGAAGGGCGCGCGGATGGCGCGCGTGTAATTGCCGCGGAAGGTGATGTCGCGGATCGGTTGCCAGCTGCCGCCCACCGTCCAGGTCAGGTCGCCGCCAGCGGTCGAATGATCGACGTAACGCGCCGCGCCCTGGAATTCGAGCGTGTAGATGAACGGGATATTGTTCGACGGGCCGATCAGCCCGGCGCGCAATTCGCCGAAGACTTCGTCGGTGTTATATTTGCCGTTGAGCGGCTGGATGATCACCGACTGGCCGAAAGGCACGCGGTCGTTGGTCGGATCGCCGTCGCCGTCCGCGTCGGTCAGCGGATCGGGATCGTCGCCGCCGCGGTTGAACGCGCCCGGATCGAAGTCCTGGTTTTCCGCGCGATGTTCATAGCCGATGGCGAACGAAAGGTCGCCGCCGGGCAGCGCGAACAGCGGACCCGTCAGCGACGCCGTGAAGATCTTTTGCTTGTTGACCGACACCGGGCGCGTGATGGCGGTGACATAGTCACGCGCCGCCTGCGACGTCTGCATGCCGAACAGGTTGAGCGGCGCGCAGGTCGAGCTGATCGTTTCGGCAGGCGAATTGGTCGCGCCGGGACGGCAGATGATGTTGCCGTTGGCGGGGCCGCCGTTGAACAGGCCTTCGTCCACCGCGTCGACCGCGTTGAAGAAGTTCTGCGTTGCGATCGCAGGCACCTTGCCCGTCGTCTTCGACCGGCCATAGTTGCCGACGATTTCAAACGACCATTCGCGGCCGCCGAGGCCCGCAAAGCTTCCGTCGAAGCCCAGGACATAGCGTTGGATTTCAACCGAGCCCGTCGCCCGGCCCGAAATCACGTCGGTGTTGGCGCGCTGCAACAGGAAGGTATCGCCCAGCGCCTGCGCCTGGATGATGGCGCGGGCCTGCGGCGTCAGGAACGGGTTGTCGGTGCTCATGATGATGGCACCGGCCGGATCGCCCGCATAGCCGAACAGGTAGGAGTTATATTCGGGCTGGTCGCGCAGATTGACGCCGCGGCTACGGCTGTACCAGCCTTCACCGAATATACGGATATTGTCAGAGAGATCGAAGCTCAGCAGCAGGTTGCCGCTGTAACGTTCGGTGTCGGTGAGCAGGTTCGACAGCGGCACAAGGCTGAGCCCGTTGCCACCCGACGAGTTGATGTCGAACGACAGCGGATTGCCATTCTCATCAAGCGGGCCGAACGAGGTGCCGAAGTCGATCGGGATTAGATTGCCGCTTGCATCGAAACGCAGCGCGTTGCCCTGCGCATCGACGAAACCGCCCTGCGGGAAGCCAAGATTGGCCTGTTGCCCCTGGCTGACCGGGATGAAGTCGAACAAGGTCGGGATACCGAATTCGGAAATCGTCGGAATGCGGCGATCGCGGAAGATCGTGTTGTCGAACGGCGAATCGGGATCGTTGGGGCGGCCGTAGAAGCCACCGTCGTAAAGACCGGGGCGCGCCGTCTGCAAAAGGCCTTCGCCCCGGTTATATTCGCCCGACACGGTGATGTTCGCGCGGCCGTCGAGGAAATTCTTGCCCGCCAGGGCGCGGAAACGATAGTTGGCGGCATCGCCGCGGCTGGAAAGGCCATATTGGCCGTCGAGTTCCAGCCCCTCATAGTCGCGCTTCAGGATCACGTTGACCGTGCCGGCGATCGCGTCCGAACCATAGATCGGCGCGCCGCCGATGACGATCGTTTCGACGCGATCGATCAGCTTGGTCGGAATGACGTTAAGGTCGACCTGGTTGCCGCCCTGACCCGTCGGGCCAAAGATCGATGCGGTGTTCGACCCGACGAAACGGCGGCCGTTGACCAGGGTCAGCGTGCGTTCCGAACCGAGGCCCAGGAAGTTGACGAAGCTTTGGCCGGGGCCGAAGCTCGACTGCGCGCCCACCGGGCTGCTGCCGGGAACGCCGAAGGCCGGCAGTTCGTTCAGCGCCTGGCCGAGCGTTTCAAAGCCGCGCGATTCGATCTGGTCGGAACTGATCACGACCGACGGTTCGACGGTGTCGAAGTTCGGGCGCGAGATACGCGACCCGGTGACGACGATCGAGTTGTCGCCGGCGGCCGCTTCGGTTTCGACACTTTCTTGCGGAGTGACGGTTTCCTGCGCCTGAGCGGTGCCGATCGACACCGTCAGGGCCATGGTGGAAACGCAGACGCCAAAAGCCGCCTTGGAAATCTTGCTCATGTATAGCTCCCCGGTTTTCGGGAAGGCAGAGCCTCCCCGGATAGGGGAACAATAGAATCGCGCGCCTTAGATTCTATAAAAAATCAACAGATAAGCGTTTTGTCACCAAACTGTTGCCATATAGTCACACCCGGCGCGCGACGCCGGATCAATAGCGATAATGGTCGGGCTTGAACGGGCCTTCGACCGGCACGCCGATATAATCGGCCTGCTTCTGGCTGAGCTGGCTCAGCTTCACGCCGAGCTTTTCGAGGTGCAGCGCCGCGACCTTTTCGTCGAGATGCTTGGGCAGGACATAGACGTCGTTCTTATACTGCTCGCTGCGCGTCCACAGTTCGATCTGTGCCAGCGTCTGGTTGGTGAAGCTTGCCGACATCACGAACGACGGGTGGCCGGTCGCGTTGCCGAGGTTCACGAGGCGACCCTTCGACAGGATGATGATCTGCTTGCCGTCGGGGAATTCGACCAGGTCGACCTGCGGCTTCACTTCGGTCCATTTGTAATTGGCGAGCGCCGCGATCTGGATCTCGCTGTCGAAGTGGCCGATGTTGCAGACGATCGCCATATTCTTCATCGCCGCCATATGTTCGGCGGTGATGACGTCGGCGTTGCCCGTCGCGGTCACGAAAATGTCCGAACGCTGGACGGCTTCGTCCATCGTCACGACCTCGAAACCCTCCATCGCCGCCTGCAAGGCACAGATCGGGTCGATTTCGGTCACCAGCACGCGCGCGCCGCCGTTGCGGAGCGACTGGGCGCTGCCCTTGCCGACGTCGCCGAAGCCGGCAACGGTCGCGACCTTGCCCGCGAGCATCACGTCGGTGCCGCGGCGGATCGCGTCGACGAGCGACTCTTTACAGCCATAGAGATTGTCGAACTTCGACTTGGTCACGCTGTCGTTGACGTTGATCGCGGGGAAAGGCAGCTCGCCCTTCTTGGCGATGTGATAGAGGCGGTGGACGCCGGTCGTCGTTTCTTCCGACACGCCCTTGATCGCCTTGACCGTCTTGGTCAGGTAGCCGGGGTTCGCCGCGACGAACGCCTTCAGCGCGCGCTGCATTTCGATCTCTTCCTCATTCTCGGGCGCCGGCATCTCCTGCCCGGCTTCGAGCTTCGCGCCCCACAAAGCGAACATCGTGGCGTCGCCGCCATCGTCGAGGATCAGGTTGCAGGTCGTGCCGTCCGCGACGCCCCAGTCAAAGATGCGGCCGACATAGTCCCAATAATCGGCGAGGCTTTCGCCCTTCACCGCAAACACCGGCACGCCCGTCGCGGCGATCGCGGCGGCGGCATGATCCTGGGTCGAGAAAATGTTGCACGTCGCCCAGCGGACTTCGGCGCCGAGTGCGGTCAGCGTCTCGATCAGCACGGCGGTCTGGATCGTCATGTGCAGCGATCCGACGATCTTCGCACCCTTCAGCGGCTGCGACGCGCCGAATTCGCTGCGCAGCGCCATCAGGCCCGGCATTTCGGTTTCGGCGATGTTGATTTCCTTGCGCCCAAAATCGGCAAGGCCGATGTCGGCAATCACATAATCACGGGTGTCGGCGGCAAGAGTGGCCACGGGGTATTCTCCAGTCAGGCGAGTTCGACCGCAGGCGAGCGGCCACGAAAAACATGCCCGGCGCCCTAGCTGAAACCAGCCCGACGATCAAATATAAACTTTTCTTTATATCGTGATCCCGGCACCGCCGGGCGCGCCGGCGCAGACGCGCGAATCGGGGCGCCGCATGAATGCCGCCGCGTAAAAAAATTTCATCGGCCGCAATTATGACAATCCGCGTCTTTCGATTGTGACACGGAGTCGCAAAGCCCAAGATTCTGAAAATCTTGACTTATAATGCGCCTTGCGTTGAGCATAATCCGACTTTGTGACACCTGTGTTACAAAGGCCCGAAACATTGACTTTTTGCGCAGTGCGCGAGAAAATCGACGAAAGTTTTCGGGGAGATAAAGAGATGAAGAAAATTTTGCTGCCGTTGGTCGTCCTGGCCTTTGCGACCCCTGCCGCGGCGCAATCGATCGTCGTTGTCACGGCGCCACAGGGCGATTCGGTCCAGGTCCTGCCGGTCGCCTATGCCGAGCTCAAGGCCGGCGAAAACCATGCCGCGGTCGAAAAGCTGACCGGGGATAGCGGGCTCGACCGGCGCGACCCGTCGCGGCTCATCAACCTTGGAACCGCTTATGCTCGGCTGGGTCGCACCGCCGAAGCCGCCGCCGCATATGACAATGCGATCGGCAGTCCGATCCGATACGATCTCGAACTTTCCGACGGTCGTTACATGGATTCACGCTGGGCCGCCCGCACGGCGCTCGCCAACCTCAACACCGGCAAGCCGCTCCTCGCGCTCGCGCGCTGATCGGCAGGTTAGGCTTCGCCACCTTCGGTAGTCAGCAAGCGGGCGTCCACTCCCGCTTCGGCAAACGCCGCCTGCCACCGTTCGGCGGGCGGCGTTTCAAACAGCAGGCCGTCGCTTCCCGGCGTGACGTGCCAGCCGTGGCGCACCATCTCGCCCTCCAATTGCCCCGGCGACCATCCCGCATAGCCCAGCGCCACCAGCCAGCGCGACGGGCCGCGGCCTTCGCCGATTGCGCGCAATATGTCGTGCGAGCTCGACACCATCCAACGATCGCCCACCTGCACTGCCTCCTGCCCGCCCCAGTCGAGGCTGTGGAGAACGAAACCGCGCGATGGTTCGACCGGGCCGCCGAGGAACACGGGCTGGTCGAGCGGCACGTCATGCTGGATATCGAGTTGATCGAGCACCGCACCGACGGTCATCCCGTCGATCGGATCGCCGACCCCAATCCCCATCGCCCCCTCTTCATCATGGCTGATCATCGCGATCACCGAATGCTCGAAACGGGGGTCGCCGATTCCGGGCAGCGCGAGCAGCAGCTGGCCGGTGAACCAGGTGGGGTCTGTGTCCATATCGCTACAATGCCGTGACACGGCCAAAGGGTCCAGCATCTTTCCCATGGACGAAGGACGAATGGCGGCTTTGGGGTGGTGAGCGGGCGTTGACGATCCTCCCCATCGACTTGCGATGGGGAGGAACTTTACGTCCGTTTCCGGTCGTTTCGAGACATAGGCAGGGCGGCTTTTGATGGCCGCCCTTCGGTCGCGTTAAACCGCGTCGCTCACTCGATAACGCGGCGCCACATCGCGCCGCGACAGGTTCGGCCCCATGGCGAGCCGCGCAGCATAATAGTCCTTCCACTGATCCTCGTCGGCGAGCGGCGGGATCGTGATTTCCTCGCCGCGATCAAGCCCGACCAGGGCCGCATCGACCAGATCGCCCGCAGCCATGACCATCTCTGCCGGCAAAGCGTCGACATCCTTGCCCGAACGCTCCCATATTTCGGTGCGCGTTGCACCGGGCAGGACCGCCTGGACGTGGAAACCCTGCTCGCGGCCGTTCGCGGCAAGCGCGTGGCTGAGGTTCAGCAGAAACGCCTTCGACCCGCTGTATACGCCCTCGAACATTTCGGGCGCGAGCGCGAGGACCGAGGCGATATTGACGATCGCGCCCCTGCCACGCGCGCCGAACGCCTTGCCCGCAGCGATGCCGAGGCGCGCCGCAGCGGTGATGTTCAGTGCGATGATCGTTTCGATCTCGGCCGCACTGTTTTCCAGCGTGCCGCCGTTGAGCGACATGCCGGCATTGTTGACGAACAGCGTGATCGCCGCGTCGTCCGCCAGCCGCTGTTCGACCCGCGTCACATCCTCGCTTTTGGTCAGGTCGGCGACGAGGATGTCGACCGCGACGCCCGTTTCGGCGCGCAGCTTCGCGGCCAGCGCCTCCATCTGTGCGCCGTTGCGCGCGACGAGGATCAAGTCGTGGCCGCGCTTGGCGAGGCGGTCGGCATAAACGGCGCCAAGGCCGGTCGAAGCGCCCGTGATCAGGGCAGTTCCTTGGGGAATAGTCATCGTCATTTTCCTTTGAAGGCGGCCCGGAAGCAGGTCACTTGCAAAATGATAGTGACTGCCCCATATGGTTTCAATGAGTGAAGCTGAAAATATTCTTGGCAGCTGCCCCGTCGACCGCGGACTGATGCGCGTCGGTGACCGCTGGAGCATGTTGGTGCTCCGCGATATCGAGCGCGGACTGACGCGTTACGAGCAGCTGCGCACCAGCCTTGGCATCGCACCGAACATATTGTCGCGGCGGTTGTCGGCGCTGGGCGAGGCGCGGTTGATCGAAAAAAGGCGGTACAGCCAGCGCCCGCCGCGCGACGAATATCTGCTCACCGATGCCGGGCGCGACTTCCTGCCGATCCTGATGGCGATCGGCGCATGGGGGCGCAAATATAATGGCGGCGGTGCGCTCAGCCGTCACATCGACGCCGCGACGGGCGAGGTGGTTCGCCCGGTGGTGGTCGATGCCAACACCGGCGCCCCGATCGGCTCGCGCCCGCTGCGATTGGAGGTGCCAGAGTAGCGCGGCGCTATTTGTACATGCCCGCGCGCAGGTTGATGCCATACTCGATCCATGCTTTCAGCGCGCAGAGCATCTGCGACCAGCCCTGGCAATTGCCGTAGGATGCGCCGAGCGCGCCCTGGTTCTCGCGCCAGCCTTCTTCGGCGATCTCGACCAGCGTGCGGCCATCGTCGAGCGCCTTGAAATTCATCGTCACGCGGGTGCGGTAATCGGCATCTTTCGGCTCGCTGCCCTCGACATTGTGCGCCTCACCCTCGCTCGCCTGCCATTCGAGGACGATCTTCTGATCCTCCACCACCTCGATGACATAGACGGGGAAGGCCCCCGGAAAGTCATGGAAATCCCACTCCACCGTCGCGCCGGTCTCGATCCGGCCCTTGGCGCCGCCCGTGGTGAAATAGTTCGACAGCTTCGCGGGGTCGGCGACCGCCTCGAACACCTCATGCACCGGCTTCGCGATTCGCGCCGCGACCCTGAATTTCAGCTCCATGTTCATTCTCCGCTTGAGTCGCACGCCATTATGTTATATTTTTATAACATGTCAATTCACGACCAGTTCGACGCGACATTCAAGGCGCTCGCCTCGCCGGTCCGGCGGCAGATTCTCGACGATCTGAAGGATCAGCCGCTGACCACGGGGATGCTTTGCACCCATTTCGCCGACATCGACCGCTGCACGGTGATGCAGCATCTGAAGGTGCTGGAAGAGGCCGGCCTGGTCATCGCCGAGCGCCGCGGCCGCGAACGCTGGAACCACCTCAACGCCATGCCGATCCAGGACATCCACGACCGCTGGATTGGCCCGCACGCCGCGGCGGCAAGCGCGAAGCTCGCGCGGTTCAAGGAAGCGATCGAGGCGAAATGAAAAGGCCGGGGCGTCGCCACCCCGGCCTTGCATAGCAATCAGAACAGGGCGCCTTACCAACCCTGCGGCTTGCCCTTGTTCTGCTCGTCGAGCCAGGTCTTCAGCGGCGCGAAATAGTCGGCCATTGCCTTGCCCGACATCTCGCGGCTGCCGGTGAAGGCTTCGAGTGCGTCGGGCCACGGTTTCGATGCGCCCATTTCGAGCATCGCATTGAGCTTCGCGCCAACCTCCTTGTTGCCATAGAAGGAGCAGCGGTGGAGCGGGCCGGTCCAGCCCGCCTGCTTGCATGCGGCTTCGTAGAATTGGAACTGGAGAATCCGCGCGAGGAAATAGCGCGTGTAGGGGGTGTTGCCCGGAATGTGGAATTTGGCCCCCGCGTCGAACGCGTTCGCCGGACGATCGCCCGGCGGGACGATGCCCTGATATTGGGTGCGCAGCTGGGTCCAGGCCGTGTTGTAGTCGGCGGGCTTGATCGTGCCGTCGAACACCCCCCACCGCCAGCGATCGACGAGCAGTCCGAAGGGCAGGAAGGCGACCTTGTCCATCGCCTGGCGCAACAGCAGGCCCGTGTCCTTGTCGGCGCTCGGCACCTTCGCCTTGTCGAGCAGGCCGATGTCGACCAGATATTGCGGGGTGATCGACAGCGCGACGAAATCGCCGATCGCTTCGTGGAAGCCGTCGTTGGCGCCGTTCAGATAGAGAAACGGCTGCTTGTTATAGGCGCGCTGGTAATAATTATGGCCCAGCTCGTGGTGGATGGTGACGAAATCGTCGGCATTCACCTTGATGCACATCTTGATGCGGATATCGTCCTTGTTGTCGATATCCCATGCCGAAGCATGGCAAATGACCTCGCGGTCCGCCGGTTTCAGGAACTGGCTGCGCTTCCAGAAGGTTTCGGGCAGCGGCGCCATGCCAAGCGACGAGTAGAAATTCTCCCCCGCCTTGACCATGTCGATCGGGGTCTTGCCCTGCGCGGCGAGCAGATCGCCGACGTCATAGCCGAGGTCGCCCGACCCCTTTGGCGCGACCAAAGGATAGATATTCCCCCATTCCTGCGCCCACATATTGCCAAGCAGGTCGGCGCGGATCGGGCCGGTCTTCGGCTGCACCGCGTCGCCATATTTTTCGTTGAGTTTCCAGCGCGTATAGGTGTGGAGCGCCATATAGAGCGGCTTGACTTCCTGCCACAGGCGCTCGGTCGTCTTCGCAAAATCTTCGGGCGACATGTCATAGCCGGACCGCCACATGGCGCCGGTGTTGGCAAAGCCAAGCTCCTTTGCCCCTTCATTCGCGATGCCGACCATCTTCGCATAGTCGTCCTTCATCGGCGCGCCGACATTGTCGTGCCAGCTCGTCCACATTTCGGCGAACTGCGCGGGGCTGTTCTTGAGATTGCCCATCTCCGCCTCGATATCCGAGCCCGAGATTTCCTTGCCGTTCAGCGTGCCGCGGCCCTTGCCATATTGCGATTGCAGGTCGGTGGCGATCTGGTTCAGCTCGGTCGCGGCGCCCGGCGTCGTCGGCGCGGGCAGGACAAGGCCGGTGCGCAGGATATTCAGCTTGCGCCGGGTATCGGCGCTCAGCCCCGCCACGTCGCTGTATTTCGCCGCCTCTAGCGCGTATTTCACCGCCTTTTCGGTGCCGACCGCGTTGATCCGGGCCGCCATCGCGTCGGTATCCTCGGTGATATAGGTCGAATTGACCCAGTTCACCTGGCTTGCCTCGACGGTATAGTCGAACAGGTCCTTTTCGGCCGCCGCGATGAAGGCGTCGGCATCGGCGGCGGTCGGCTTTGCGGCCTTGGCGGCGGGCGCCGCGGGCGCCTGCCCGGCGACGGCGGGGCCGGCGACCGCGAGCGACAGGGCAAGCGACAGGCTTGAAATCATGGCTTTCATGGAGTGCGTCCTCTGGATTATTTGCCGCGCTCTGCGGCGCATGGCGACAGCTAGGCGCTTCGCGCGAGTCCGGTCAAGCGGCGAGGAAGGTCGCGATCGCCTCCCCCAGCTCGGGCTGGGTCACGCTCGACATGTGCGTGCCGGGGATCGTTGCGAGCCTGGCGTCGGCGAGCGCGGCGACGAGTTCCGCCGCCGAGCCATTGTCCTGATCGTCCGCGCCGCAGACGACGAGCGTCGGCATGGTCAGCGCCGTGAGCGCAGCAGGCGATGTATCGGTGAAACTGTCGAGCAAATGCCCCGCGGCGATACGATCGACCTTCATCGTCTTCATAAACTGGATCGACAACCAGGTGTCGTCGCCGCGCTTGGCGGTCTCATATTCCGCGATGACCCGCTGGAAAAAGCGACCGCGGCGTTGCCATCCCGCAAGCCCCGCCAGTCCCATGCCGCCCAGGATCAACCGCCGCGGCGCCATCCCCGCAACGACGGCGCGGACGCTGGTGCGCGCGCCCAGCGAAAAACCGCCGAGGTCGAAATCGGTCAGGTCCAGATGCGCCACCAGATCCTCCAGATCGTGAACCAGCACGTCGGGTGGATAAAATTCTTCCTCATGCGGCGCCTCGCTCGACCCGTGGACGCGCAGGTCGGGCATGATGATGCGGTAACCCTCAGCCGCGACGCGCGCCGCCGTGCCGAATTTGATCCAATTGACCTCGCCGCTGGAAAACAGGCCGTGGAGCAGCAGCAGCGGCCGGCCGCCACCCGCCTCCGGCCCCATTTCGCGCCACGCCAGCCGCACGCCGTCGCGCGCCTCGAAAAATTGGGGTTCGATCGTCATAATCACCGCTATGCGCCCAGCGCGCGGCTGTTCGCAAGCCTCGATCAGCGCGGACGCAAGCCCTTTTGCTCCATCCGCCACTTTGCCATTTCGATGCGGTCCTGCCCAAAGAAGGGCTCGCCGTCGAACACCAAAGTCGGCACCCCCCAATGGCCCGCGATTTCGAGCGCGACCTGGTTGGCGGCGATCTCGTTATCGAGCGCATCGGCATCGGCCACCGCCTCGGCCTCGAGAGCAGCAAGGTCCAGCCCGGCCCGGTGCGCCGCGCCCGCCAGATGGTCGCCCAGGTGCCAATCCTGCGCCCCGCCCCAGATCAGCTGCGCCGCCTCATGCGCGAAGGCCAGGCTCTTGCCGCGCCGCGATGCCGCCTGCCCAAGCCGCGTCAGGCGATAGATGTGCGGCTGTTCCGCCGCGATCGCGCGCGTCCTGATGTCCTGCACGATCGGGTCGGGACGCGGTGGGCCGAACGGGATGCCGTGGAACTGCGCCACGCGGATCATGTCGCGCATCGTATAGCTCAGCCAGTTGGGATGGTTGCGTTCAAAGAAATCGGGCTGCCGGATCGCGAGCGGGTAAACGGGCCGGAGGTTGATCGTCACGTCGTGGCTGGCGGCGAGCGCGCGATAACGGCCGATAGCGAGGTAGCTGTACGGCGAGCGGAAGGACCAGAAAAGGTCGGCAGTCAGACTCATGCGTGCATCCTGCCCAAAAATGCGCGCGGTGCAAGCAGTGTAAAGAAAATTTACACCACATTCGAGATTGTTGACCCACAGAAACGCGGGTTGAAGATAGTAGCTATTGCTATTATATCATAGCCTATGAGCGAGACGATCGGATTCCTGCTGAACGACACCGCGCGGCTGTTCCGCCGTGCGTTCAACGCGCGCACGAAGGACAGCGGCATCACCGCGCTGCAATGGCGCCTCATCACCTATCTGAAACGACATGAGGGCATTCGTCAGGGTCCGCTCGCCGAGCTGATCGAGGTCGAACCGATCACGCTGTCGCGCATGGTCGACCGGCTGGTCGAGGCCGAATTGGTCGAGCGCCGCGCCGACCCGTCCGACCGCCGCGCCTGGCAGCTGTATCTGACCCCGCGCGCGGGCGACCTTTTGGGCGGGATGCGCGCGACGGCCGATGCGCTGACCGCCGAATCGACCGAAGGCCTGACCGCCGCCGAGCGCGACCAGCTCGTCGACCTTGTCGAGCGCGTTCGCGCCAACCTGTCCCGCCGTATATGCCAAAAAGAAAAAGAGACCGTTTGATGGACCAGCTCTCACCCTCTCGCCCCAAGGCCGAAGATGTGTCGGCGCCGAAGCCCGCGCCGAAGGCCGACCCCTTGCCGGCCGCGGCGCCCGCCACCGACGTCCCGGCCAAGGCGAGCTGGCGCTCGCGCCTGCTGATGTTCGGCCTGCCCCTGCTCCTGATCGCGGGCGGCGCCGGCTGGTGGCTGACCAGCGGCGGATCGGTGTCGACCGACAACGCCTATGTCCAGATGGACAAGGTCTCGGTCGCCGCCGAAGTCGGTGGCCGGATCACCGAAGTCGCGGTACGGGACGGGCAGCAGGTGGCGAAGGGCCAGCTGCTTTTCCGCATCGACGGCGAACCCTATGCGCTCAGCGTCGCGCAGGCGACCGCGGCTATCGACGCCGCCGAGGTCGAGGTCGGCAATCTCGCGGCGAGCGCGAACACGTCGAGCGTCGACATTTCCGCTGCGCGCGAGGATGTCAAATTCGCGCAGGTCAATTTCGACCGGCAAGCGGCATTGATGCAAAAGGGATTCACGACGAAAGCCGCCTATGACGCATCGCGTCACGCGCTCCAGCAGGCACGCGAGAACGTCCGTCAAGCGGAAGCCGCGGCCGCCGAAGCGCGCACGAAACTCGCTGCCGGCCCGTCGAGCGGCGTCAACCCGCAGGTCGAAGCGGCGCGCGTCCAGCGCTCGCAAGCGCAGGTCAATCTTGGCCGCACGACCGTTCGCGCACCAAGCGCCGGGCGCGTCGCGCAGTCCGACCGGCTTCAGATCGGGCAAATGATGGTCGCAGGGCTGCCTGCGGTGACGCTGGTCGACACCGCGCATCCATGGGTCGAGGCCAATTTCAAGGAAACCGACCTCGCCGACATGCGCGTCGGCCAGCCCGCCGAGATCAGCTTTGACGCCTATCCGGGGCTGACCGTGCGCGGCCATGTGCTGACGATCGGCGCCGGCACCGGCAGCGAATTTTCGGTGCTGCCCGCACAAAATGCCACGGGCAACTGGGTCAAGGTGACGCAGCGTGTGCCCGTGCGCATCGCCTTCGACGAAAAACCCGCGCGCGACATGATCGCCGGACTGTCGGCCGATGTCCGGGTGTTTACCGGCGGCGGGACTGTGACGGGGAAATAGAGGTGCGCGCCACCGACAGACCGCTGCGGCTCCATCGATCCGCCCCATCGACTTGCGATGGGGCGTTGGCAGTCCGCAGGGCTGACCGAGGGGCTGCGACATTGCTGCCCCTCCACCACCGCTTCGCGGCGGTCCCCCTCCCCATCGCAAGTCGATGGAGAGGATTTCAGGCGGTGCGTTAATGGCCTCGCGCGCCCTCCCCCGCCGCTCGGCCGCCACGGCGCTCCCCGATGATGACAGCATCCCGCTGCACGAGCGCGTCCGCTATCGCGGCCTGCTGACCGTCGCCGTCATGGGGGCGTCGATCATGCAGATCCTCGACACGACGATCGCAAACGTCGCCATCCCGCACATGCAGTCGGCCCTCGGCGCGACGAGCGAGACGGTGACCTGGGTGCTGACCAGCTATATCCTGGCGTCGGCAATCGCGATGCCGATCACCGGCTGGCTTGCCGACCGTATCGGGCGGCGCGAGCTGTTCCTCGCTGCGATCGTCGGCTTCATCGTCGCTTCGATGGCATGCGGCGCCGCGCAATCGCTCGAACAGATGGTCGCCTTCCGTTTCCTGCAAGGCATCAGCGCCGCGTTCATCGGACCGCTGTCGCAGTCGGTGATGCTCGACATCAACCCGCCCGAACGCCACGCGCGGGCGATGTCGATCTGGGGCATGGGCATCATGATCGGCCCGATCCTGGGGCCGGTCCTCGGCGGCTGGCTGACCGAAAGCGTCAACTGGCGCTGGGTCTTTTATGTCAACCTGCCCGTCGGGCTGATCACGCTCGCGATGATGTGGGCGTTGCTGCCCTCGACGCGAAAGACCGACCGGCGGTTCGACCTGTTCGGTTTCTCGATGCTGGCATTGGGGCTTGCCGCGCTTCAGCTGATGCTCGACCGCGGCGCGCATCTCGACTGGTTCGACAGCCTTGAAATCTGGATCGAGCTGGGCGTCGCCATCGCCTGCCTGTGGATGTTTTTCGTCCATATGTTCACCGCCCGTGCGCCGCTGTTCAGCCGCGCGATGCTCGCCGACCGCAACCTCGTCACCGCGATGGGATTCATGATCGTGATCGGCATCGTCATGTTCGCGTCGATGGCGCTGCTGCCGCCGATGCTCCAGAATCTGTTCGGCTGGCCTGTGATCGATACCGGCATCGTCCTGGCGCTGCGCGGAGTCGGCATCCTCGCCAGCATGTGGGTCGCGGGGCAATTGCTGGGCAAGATCGACGCGCGCTGGCTGGTCGGCACGGGACTGCTCATCGCGGCCTATTCGCTGTGGCAGATGAGCCACTGGTCGCTCGCGATGGGGATGCAGCCGGTGATCGTCAGCGGGCTGGTGCAGGGGCTTGGCATGGGCCTCATCTTCATCCCGCTCAACACCATGGCGTTCGCAACGATCGCGCCGCAGCACCGCACCGACGGGTCGAGCCTGCTCAACCTTCTGCGCAGCCTGGGCGCCTCGGTCGGCATCTCGGTCGTCACCACGCTGCTGGGCGTGAATATCCAGACCAGCCACGAGGATCTGGCGGCGCATGTCACGACCAGTTCGGTCAGCCTGCTCGACCCGTCGACCGCCGACCGCTTCGGCATCGCGGGTGACGCGGCGATGGCGATGGTCAATGCAGAGATCAACCGGCAGGCAGCGATGATCGCCTATATCGACGATTTCTGGTTGATGATGTGGGTCACGCTGGCGTCGGTGCCGCTGGTCCTGCTGCTCCGCCCGCCCAAGCCGGGCGGGCCAAAGGCGTTGGCGGCGGATATGGGGCATTAGCGGCCCGCCGGCTTTGCCGGGCAATGCCTTGCGGGAAATCTTTAGCGGAAGAAGCAGTTGATGCCGGCGAACAGCGCGTCGATCTTGGCCGCATCGCCGGGCGCGGC
>Ga0155548_111_pt1 | contig 15900 bp, 17 predicted proteins | sample RifCSPhighO2_12_FD_107205 | JGI IMG/M metagenome (GOLD analysis project Ga0155548, IMG submission 107205) | Sphingopyxis sp. RIFCSPHIGHO2_12_FULL_65_19
CGCCGGTGATTTTCATCGCGCAAGCTTTCTCAGAAGGATGTGGCACTAGACAAGGATGGAAAGAGCAAAGCCGCGCCCGCCGGGCACCGCTATCAGGTGCGCGCCTTTAGCCGTGCCAGCGCCGAAGGGCAAGTCGCTGCGTCAGGGCGTCCGGCTCGCCGCGATGCGGGGCCGCTGCGGATTATCGAAAATACAGCGAGCGCGGGCGATTTGACGCATCGATCCAATATGCCGCGCTCCATCGGTGGCATATCCCCACCCATGATGAGTATCGATCTTTCGGACCTTACCCCGCCCTCTCCTCGCGGCACGGCAGCAACGTCGCGCGGGGCACCTTGCGCCGGCCTCTTCGGCTGGCGCAAGGATGCTGCGGCAACCCCGACTGCACCCAATGCCCCGAAGAAACCAAAGCGCAATTATCCCGCCGGCTGATCCGCGAGCAGCGCGCCAAAGGCGCGGACCGCCGCCGCGGGGCCTTCCGGATAGGCCCACACGCCGCCCGAAACCGCAAGGAAATCGGCACCCGCGTCGACCAATATTCTCGCATTGTCGACCGTGATCCCGCCGATCGCGACGCATGGCAGCTCGAACATGCCCTGCCACCATTCAAGGATTTCAGGGTCGGCGCGATGTTCGACCGTTTTTGTTGTCGTCGGGAAAAAGGCGCCGAAGGCGACGTAATCGGCTCCCGCCTCGCCCGCCTCCATCGCCAGATGACGGCTCGCATGGCATGTCACGCCGATCTGGCTTTCCGGCCCCAATATCCTGCGCGCCTCCTTGGGGTCGCCGTCGCCCTGCCCCAGATGCACGCCGTCGGCGCCGAGACGCTTGGCAAGCGCGACATCGTCATTGACGATGAACGCGACGTCGCGCGCGGCACAGATGGCCTGGAGCGGTTCGGCGAGCCGCGCCGCTTCGTGCTGGTCCAGCCCTTTGACGCGAAACTGGAAGGCTGCGACGGCACCGGCGTCGAGCGCCGCGACAAGCCGGTCGGGAAAATCGCCGCCGACATCGAGCGGCGAGATGAGATAAAGCTGGCAATCGGTTATGGTCATGGCGCGTTCATAGCGACGCCGCCAGACGCGGGCAAATGCAGAACTTACGCCGCCTCGCGATCCTTGCTCTCCCCGCTGCACTGGCCCTTTCCGGCTGTGCGACGACCCTTGAGGCGCCGCTCGCCGACGGCAGCGACGTCGCGCTGGGGCAAAGGGCCTATGTCGACGGTCCGATCGTCCAGCCGGTCGAGGTGGTCGAGGACAGCCGATGCCCGATGAACGCGCGCTGCGTGTGGGCGGGCCGCGTGCGGGTGAAGATGGTCTGGATTCGCGGAAACGGCAAGAAACAGCCGTTCGAGGCCATGCTGGGCGAGCCGGTGCAGCTTGCCGATGGACAGTTCACGCTCGAATCGGTGCGCCCCGAAAAGATGACCAATGTGACGATCAAGCCGTCGGACTATCGCTTCTCGTTCCGCTTCGCGGGCGGCCTCTAAAGCACCCGCGCCAGCACGAAGCCGTCCCATTTCTTGGCGCCGACGGTCTGCACTGCGGTCGCATCTATCCGCGGATCGGCGGCGAGCATGTCGAAAAGCGCGCGCGTGCCGATAATACGCTCGTCGTCGCTGTCCGCGTCGATCACGCCGCCCTCGCGCACCACATTGTCGACGATTATCGTCGTGCCAGGACGCCCGAGGCGGATCGCTTCGGAGACGTAAAGGCTGTTGCTCTGCTTGTCGGCGTCGATGAAGATGAAATCAAAGGGCGCCTCGTCGGTCATCGCCGCGAGACTTTCGACCGCGGGTCCGGTGCGAATATGCACCTTCGCGGACACGCCCGCCCTTTCGAGGTTTTCGCGCGCCACGCCGGCATGGTGCGCCTCGAGTTCGAGCGTCACCAATTCGCCGTCGTCGGGCAATGCGCGGGCCAGCCAGACCGTCGAAAGCCGCCCAGCGTTCCGATTTCGAGGATGCGCCGGGCGCCCGCCATCTGCGCGAGCAGGAATAGCATCTTGCCCTGCGTCGCCGACACGTCGATCGGCGGCAGCCCCTCTTCGGCATTCTTTGCGAGAATGGCGGCAAGCGCGTCATCGTCGCCAAGCAATTTGGCGGCGATATAATCGTCGACGGCTTGCCACCGCTCTCCCATCACGTCAGGCCACGGAGGCCGCGTGAATATCGTCAATCGCGCCGCCGAGCGAGGCGTTGAATTCCTCGTCGCTCATCTGGTGCCGGAGGTCTTCGAGCAGCGCGCGGCTGAAGCTCGCGATGATGCCGGGGTTCTTCGCCAGTTCGACGCACGCCTCAGGGCGCGCAAAGCCGCCCGACAGCGCGACGACGCGCAGCACCTTGGGATGATCGACCAGCGGCTGGAAAAGGCCAGGCTCCGTCGGCAGCGACAACTTCAGCATCACTGGCGCGCCGTCCCAGGCGTCGAGGGCCGCCAGCAATTCGTCGAGCAACAGGCGATCCGCCGCGTCGCGCTCGGCGCTTTTGATATTCACTTCGGGTTCGATGATCGGGACCAAACCATGTGCGGCGATCCGCGCAGCTTCAGCAAATTGCTGCTCGACAATTGCCTTAACGCCCATGGGGTTGGCGAGATTGACGACGCTGCGCATCTTGGTACCGAAGACGCCCTTGGCGACCGCGCGTTGGCAAAGACCGTCAAGGCCCGGATTGGCTTTCATCAACTGGACGCCGTCGGCCTCGTCTTCGAGTCCCTTGTCGACTTTCAGGAACGGAACCACGCCGCGTTGCCAAAGCAGCGCGGGAACGGATGTGCCATCCGCTTCGCCGTCCATGGTGCGCTCGAACAGGATGGCACCGATCACCTTTTCGCCGGTGAAGCACGGTGACGTGACGATGCGGCTGCGCATCGCGTGGATCAGGCCGAACATTTCTTCGTCGTTCGAGAACGCATCTTCACCGATGCCATAACCTTTCAACGCCTTTGGCGTCGAACCGCCGCTCTGGTCGAGCGCGGCGATAAACCCCTGCCCCGATTTGATCTGCTCAAGCATGGCGGCGTTGGCGGTGGTCATAATGTCTCCGTCGATTTGCATACGTATGTGGCGGCGCGCATAGCGACCCCGCTGCGGGGATGCAATGCGGCAGGAAAGTCTATGCCTTCAGCGCGTCCACGCCCGGCAAAGCTTTTCCTTCCATCCATTCGAGGAAGGCGCCGCCGGCGGTTGAAACAAAGGTAAAGTCGTCGCCCACGCCCGCGTGATTGAGCGCCGCAACGGTATCGCCCCCACCCGCAACCGAAATCAGCGATCCTTCCCGCGTCAGCGCCGCTGCTGTCCGGGCAAGCGCGACCGTCGCGGCATCGAACGGCGGCGTCTCGAACGCGCCAAGCGGGCCGTTCCAGACGAGCGTGCGGCAATTTTTGAGCACGTCCGCAAGCGCCTCGACCGCGGCGGGGCCGACGTCGAGGATCATTTCGTCGGCGGCGACTTCGTGCACGTTTACAGTGCGCGTCGGCGGGTTGGGGGCGAACTGCTTCGACACCACCACGTCATAGGGCAGATGGATCGTGCAGCCCGCGGCATCGGCCGCCTCGAAGATCGCATTCGCCGTATCGACCAGATCATGCTCGCACAGCGATTTGCCGACATCGACGCCGCGCGCGGCAAGAAAGGTGTTCGCCATGCCGCCACCGATGATCAAATGGTCGACCTGGCCGACGAGGTTGCGCAGAACATCTATCTTGCTCGACACTTTCGCGCCGCCGACGACGGCCGCCACCGGATGCGCCGGATTGCCGAGCGCGGCGTCGAGCGCTTTGAGCTCGGCCTCCATCGCGCGGCCTGCATAGGCCGGCAGGCGGCGCGCGATACCTTCGGTCGAGCCATGGGCGCGGTGCGCCGCCGAAAAGGCATCATTGACGTAGAGGTCGCCGATTTCGGCCAGTGCATCGGCGAACGCCGGATCGTTCTTTTCCTCACCCGGATAGAAGCGCGTGTTTTCCATCACCGCGACGTCACCCGCGGCGAGCACCGCGATTCCGGCTTTCGCACCCTCGCCCACCGCTTCGGGGATGAACATCAACGAATGGCCCAGCACATCTTCGACCCCGCCCATGACCAGGCTGAGCGACTGCGTCGGGTTTTTCGCACCCTTCGGCCGCCCGAAATGCGCGAGGAGCAAGACGATCGCACCCTTGTCCGACAATTCGCGGATCGTCGGCATCGCCGCCTGGATCCGCGTCGCATCGCTGACTGCGCCGTCGATCATCGGGACGTTGAGGTCGACGCGCACGAGCACGCGCTTGCCGGTGACGTCACCGATATCGTCGAGGGTCTTGAACGCGGTCATTCTTGTCACTCCGTTCCCGGAGTGTGCCCCTGCGAAGGCAGCGGCCCATCTCCTACGCCATCCTTCTCCGCTGGCGTCCGTTTATCACGATCCGCCGGGAGATGGGCCCCCGCCTTCGCGGGGGCACAAACAGGTTACAGCAGTTTGGCGATCACACCGGCGGTATCGACCATGCGGTTCGAGAAACCCCATTCATTGTCGTACCAGCTGACGACGCGAACCAGCTTGCCTTCGAGCACCGCGGTTTCGAGACTGTCGATCGTCGAGCTGGCGGGGCAGTGATTGTAATCGATCGAGACGAGCGGCTCGTCGGAGAAGGCCAGAACCCCCTTCAGCGCGCCTTCCGAGGCGTCCTTCAGGATCTTGTTCACTTCCTCGACGCTCGTGTCGCGCTTCGGCGTGAAGGTCAGGTCGACAAGGCTGACATTCGGTGTCGGCACGCGGATCGCCGATCCGTCGAGCTTGCCCTTGAGTTCGGGCAGCACTTCGCCGACCGCGCGGGCGGCGCCCGTCGTCGTCGGGATGATCGACATGGCGGCAGCGCGCGCACGGCGCATGTCGGGGTGGATCTGGTCAAGGATCTTCTGGTCGTTGGTGTAAGCGTGGACCGTGGTCATCAGCCCCCGCTCGATACCGAGCGTGTCGTTCAAAACCTTGGCGACCGGCGCAAGGCAGTTGGTCGTGCAGCTGGCATTCGAGACGACGACATGCTCGGCGGTCAGCTTGTCGTGGTTGACGCCGTAAACGACGGTCAGGTCGACGCCCTTGGCGGGCGCCGAGATCAGGACGCGCTTGGCGCCGGCGGTCAGATGCTTCGACGCGCTGTCGCGATCGGCAAAGAAACCCGTGCATTCGAGCGCAATATCGACGCCGAGTTCGGCGTGCGGCAAGTTCGCGGGGTCGCGTTCGGCGGTGACGCGGATGCGCTTGCCGTTGACGACCATGGCGTCACCGTCGGCGCTCACTTCGCCCGGGAATGCGCCGTGGACGCTGTCGCGCTTGAACAGCAGCGCGTTCGACTTGGCATCGGCAAGGTCGTTGATCGCAACGAGTTCGAGCCCGCAGTCGGGACGTTCGAGGATGGCGCGCGCGACGAGCCGTCCGATGCGTCCGAAACCGTTGATTGCGACTTTCACTGCCATGTCGAGGAGTCCTTTCTGCGTGTGGGCGGCCGGGTTCTTAGTTGCTCAGCCGGTCCAGGATCTGGGGGGTGATAGCATCGGCGGTAAGGCCGAAATGCTTGAATAGGTCTTCAATCGGCGCCGATGCGCCAAAGCTGTCGATGCCGAAGCGCAGGCCGTGACGGCCCGTGTAGCGCTCCCAGCCGAAGGTGGTGCCCGCTTCGATCGACACGATCAGCGCGTCGTCGGGCAGGATATCGGCCTGATAAGCCTGGGCCTGTTCATCGAAAAGCTCGGTCGAGACCATCGACACGACGTCGGCGCCGTGACCGGCGGCTTCGAGCTTGTCGGCGATTTCGATCGCCAGCGAAACTTCCGAACCCGTTGCAACGAGCACGACCTTGCGCGCGGCTGAGGCGCCGCGCAGACGGTAACCGCCTTTCAGGCAAAGATTTTCGGTGACGTCATGGCGCAGCGGCGGGAGGTTCTGGCGGGTGAGCGCAAGCAGCGAGGGCCGGCTTTCCTGCGCGAGCGCCAGTGCCCAGCATTCGGCGGTTTCGACCGCGTCGGCGGGACGCAGCACGAGCAGGTTCGGCATCGCGCGCAGCGACTGGAGATGCTCGATCGGCTGGTGCGTCGGACCGTCTTCGCCGAGCCCGATGCTGTCATGCGTCATCACATAGACGACGCGCTGCTGCTGAAGCGCCGACAGGCGGATCGCAGCGCGGCAATAATCGGCAAACACCAGGAAGGTGCCGCCATAAGGAACGACGCCGCCATGCAGCGCCATGCCGTTCATCGCGGCGGCCATGCCGAATTCGCGAATGCCATAATAAATATATCGACCCGTATAATCGTCCTTTGTCAGCGGCTTGGTCGACGATGTTTTGGTATTGTTGGAGCCTGTCAGGTCGGCGCTGCCGCCGACCAGTGCCGTGATATCCGCGGTCAGAGCGCCAAGCGTGTTCTCCGATGCCTTGCGCGTTGCGACCTTCGGCGGTTCGGCGACGAGACCGTCCAGATAGGCCTTGAACGCGTCACCCGGAGTGATCTTCCCACTCAGGCGGTCAGAAAATTCTTTTTCCTTGTCGCTATTTGCGAGCCGATCATTCCATTCCGCATGAAGAGCCTTGCCGCGTTCGCCAAACGCCGCCCAGGCGCCGGCCACGTCACCGGGAATGACGAACGGTGCTGCTGTCCAGCCGAGCTGGTTGCGCGCAGCGGCAATCTCGTCGGCGCCCAGCGGGGCGCCGTGGGTCGCCGAGGTGCCTTGCTTGTTGGGCGCGCCAAAGCCGATGATCGTGCGGCATGCGATCAACGACGGACGCGGATCGGCGAGCGCGGCGTCGATTGCGCGGCGGATGTCGGCGGGATCGTGGCCGTCACAGCTTTCGACATGCCAGCCGGTTGCCGCATAGCGCGCCGCGATATCTTCGCTGGTCGACAGGTCGGTCGATCCGTCGATCGTAATCTTGTTGTCGTCCCACAGCACCGTCATGCGGCCGAGGCCGAGGTGCCCCGCAAGGCCGATCGCTTCGTGGTTGATGCCCTCCATCAGGCAGCCGTCGCCCGCGATCACCCAGGTGCGGTGATCGACCAAGTCGTCGCCGTAGAGCGCATTCAGATGGCGTTCGGCAATTGCCATGCCGACCGCCGTCGCCAGCCCCTGTCCCAGCGGCCCGGTCGTCGTCTCGACACCCTCAAGCTCGAAATTTTCAGGATGCCCGGCGCACGGACTGTGCAGTTGGCGAAAATTGCGAATGTCGTCCAGCGTCGGCCGCGCATATCCGGCGAGATGCAGCGTGGCGTAAGCGAGCATCGAGCCATGCCCCGCCGACAGCACGAATCGGTCGCGGTCAGCCCATTTGGGGTCGCTCGGATCGAACTTCAGATAATCCGAATACAGCACGGTGGCGACGTCGGCCATGCCCATAGGCATCCCCGGATGGCCGCTGTTTGCGGCCTGTACGGCATCCATCGCGAGCGCGCGGATTGCGTTGGCGAGCTGGCGTTCGGGCAGTGTCATTCGTCCCCCGGATATGGCTGGGCTGGTGCCGGACACTCGGCCCGGACTGGATGCGGACAGCCCTTTGCGGTGGCAGGGGCAGGAGTCAACCGCCCGTAACGGAAAATCGGCGCATTTTCGACAGAGAGGGCAATTGCACGCCCTCCCCGCCGCTGCTACCCCTTGGGCATGGAACTCGACCTCGACGAATCCAGCTTGGCGATCGGCCGCATCGAACGCGCACTGAGCCGCATCGAAAAGGCGCTGACCGATCGCGCTGACCGGCATTCAGCGGCCGGGACCGCTCCCTCCGCCGACCAATCGGCGCTCAAGGCGGAGGTCGCCGCGGTGATCGGCGAACTCGACCGGCTGATTGCGGAGGCCGACCGTGGCTGATGTCAAACTCACCATCGCGGGCCGCCCCTATGACCTTCATTGCGAGGATGGGCAGGAAACCCAGCTGCTCCAGCTTGCCGCTGTCGTGGACGAAAAGGCCCGCGCAATGCCGGGGGGGACGGAGGTTCGTCAGCTGCTTTTTGCCGCGCTGATGCTCGCCGACGATGCGCAGGACGCGAAGGGCAAGATCGAAAAGTCCGAACCGCAATCCGATTCGCTCCGCGCGGCGGTCGCGCTGGCCGAAAGCCGGGAAGCGGCCGCACGCGACGAGTTGCGCGCTGCGGTGACCCGCGAACAGGCGGCGCTCAAGGAACTGAAAGCCCTGCGCGACGCGGCCTCTTCCGCCGCACCGACGCCCAAGCCGTCCAACGACCGGGCATTGCTGCAAATTGCCGACCGGATCGAGGCATTGGCCGCGAAAGTCGAGCAATTCCCTTGAGCAAGCGGGTCCGCGCTCCTACATAGGGGATGGCGGGTGCTGCCCGGCACGAGCTTTTGCGAAAATCCCTGAGGCGATACATCATCCTAGGGAGCTGTCCCTGCCCGGACCCTGGTCCGACGTATATGGTTCCCACCTGACGTTACTGGCGTCAGAGGATCTTCCAGCAAACGACCTCGGCGGTCCCGCCAACCCAGAGCCAGTCCATATCCCAAGTCTCACGGGGGGAGGCGATGACCGATTTGTCCGCCGATCTGGTCCAGCAAAAGCAGCTATTGCGCGAGAAGCTGCGCTTTCGGCGCAAGCATTTTGCAGCGAATCTCGACGGAATGGCGCAACTGGCGGCATTCCGCGCCCTTCCCGCACCACTGTCCGAACTTTTGGCCGACCACGACATCGTCGGCGCATATTCGGCGTGGGGCGACGAACCCGACATTCTTCCTTTGCTCACGGGCACCGCCGCCGTCAGCGCAATTGCCCTGCCCCATCACGCTGCGCGGGTCGCCGAGATGGGCTTTCGCCGCTGGCAACCGGGCGAATCGCTGGTGAAAGGGCCATGGAGCACCCGGCAACCTGTCGATGACGCCCCGCCGGCCACCCCCGATCTGATTTTCTGCCCGCTGATCGGTTTTGATCGCAGGGGCGGCCGCATCGGCCAAGGCGGCGGCCATTATGATCGCTATTTCGCCGCGCATCCCGCGGCATTGCGAATCGGTGTCGGCTGGTCGGTGCAGGAAATCGACACCGTCCCGCGCGAATCGACCGACATGACGCTCGATGCGATACTGACCGAACAAGAATTCATCCTGTGTGGAGACCGACTGTGAGCCCCGACCCCGCGAATCCCCAGCCGAGCTGGCGCAAGCCCGCCGGCATGTTCCTGATCCTTGCGTTGATCGCGGTCTGGACGGCCATCATCGTCAGCGTATCGCCATGGGTCGGCGCCTGGCCGGTGCTGGTGCAGGCCATCTTCTACCTCGCGGCAGGGGTCGTGTGGATATTGCCGCTCAAGCCGCTGCTTCGCTGGATGGAATTGGGGCGATGGCGCGGCTAAAAAGCCGCGCCCACCCAAAAGATTTCGGTGATGAAATCGCTCCCAAACCGCGGTAGCCATTCCGTCCTGAAAGGAGGGAATGGCGCGAGTGACGGGGCTCGAACCCGCGACCTCCGGCGTGACAGGCCGGCACTCTAACCAACTGAGCTACACCCGCGTGCGCTTGGGAGCCGCGCCAATATGGCGCCCGCCCCGACCTGTCAACCGTCGCTTTCCTCTTGTGTGCGATTTAATCGATCGCGCACCTCGTCGGTCGTCGTCAACGTGCCGTGCTCGAACAGGAAACCCGCCAGATCGGGCGTTCCAGTCGATGCCAGCACGGTTTGCAAAATCAGCAGCAGCGGCACGGCCAGCAAGGCCCCCGGAGTCCCCCACACCCATCCCCAGAAGCTGAGCGAGACGAGAATCAGCAGCGGATTGATCGTCAGCCGCTTGCCGAGCACCAGCGGCGTGATCAGATTCGCCTCGACCATATGGACGCCGATAAAGATCAGCGCGGGCAACAACGCCAGCCCGACGGCATCGAAGGTCATCAGTCCGCCGAGTCCGAGCAGAACCGCCGCAACGATCGGCCCCAGATAGGGCACGAAATTACAGATACTGACGATTCCGCCCCACATGAAAGGTGACGGCATCCCAAGCGCCCACAGCAGAAGCGATACCGTCAGGCCAAGGATCGCGTTGATCATCGTGATCGTCGCCAGATAGTCGGCGGTCGCATCGACGACATTCTGGATAACCCGCGCGGTCTGCATCGCACCGTCGAAACTGCCGCGCCGCCGAATCGTCCCCTTGCGCAGCCGCGTCCAGCCGGCGAGGAAAAAGAAGATGACGAGCACCGCGAAGAAGAGCTGGATCGCCACGGCAGGCGCCGATGAGATGAAATAATCGACCACCGATGTCGGCGCGGTCGCCGCAACGGCCTGCGCCGTGGCCTCGGTCCCGCTTGCCACCGACATCAAGGTGCGATCGACGAAGCGTTGCAGCGTCGAGTAAAAATCGATCAGCGGCGCGAGGTTGCTCTGGATGCGTGGGATCGATTCGGGGATTCGCGCGAACCAGCCGGTCGCGGGCACGACGATGATCGCCAGCGCGGCGTTGATGATCGCCAGAAAGGCCGCGAGCGACAGAAAGGCGGCGAGCGCGGACGGCACCCTGCGCCGTTCGAGCCATTCGAGCAGCGGCACGAGCGCGATCGCGATGACAATCGCGGCGGTGAGCGGCAGGAAAAATTCGGCGCCCGCCTGCAAAGCAAAGGGCAGCCCGAGGCAAAAGGCGGAGCCAAGGATCAGCGCAAGCGCGGCGAGAAGGCGATCGCGGCGAAAATCGTCGATCTCGATCTGGTGCAGCGGATTGACGCGTGGCGGCCGCCCATCCTTGCTGCCCCGGTCGTCCGCCACCCCTGCTCTCCTCGTTAACCGCCTCGTCTTACGCGAGCTTTACGTTCCACGCCAGCCGCCCCGTTTTGCGACGAACCGGGCTGCGCCCTTGTCCCTATCTGGGTCAAAATCTGTCTTTCTTCCTGCTTTTTAACCAGAAATTACCCTTTTTCGGCGACTGACGGCTCCAAGGACCAACCTTTTCGGAGTCAAAGTGATGATGATAGCGCCTGTGGGGGGCGCGAAGCATCGGCTTCTTCCCTCTTGCTCAACTCTCGCCTTGCTGGCGGCTCTCACGCTGCCGACGCAGGCCTATGCCCAGGTCGCAGCGCCGCCGCTCACCCGCGCCGGCACCACGATCAGCAACACGGCAACCGCCACCTTCGACAATGGCGGCGGCCCGCAGACGATCGATTCAAACCGCGTCGACCTGCTCGTCGATGAATTGCTCGACGTCACCGTCGGCTCGAACAATCCGACCGATGTGCCCACGACGCCGGGCGCGACCCAGCAAGTGCTGAGCTTTCGCGTTACCAACGCCGGCAATGGCGCCGAAAATGTGGTGCTGAGCACCATCGCCAATGCCGGCGGCGACAATTACGACCCCGTCGTCACCCAGATCTATATCGATGCGGACGGGAACAACGCGTTCGATGCCGCGACCGACACGCTTTATACGCCCGGAACGGGCGACCCGCTGCTCCAGCCGGAATCGGCGATCACTGTCTTTGTGGTTGCAACGACGCCTGCGGGCGTCGTCGATGGCAATCGTGGTGTCGTCAGCCTGGTCGCCGCGGCGAAGACCGGCACGGGCGACCCGGGTGACAGCTTTGCCGGACAGGGCGAAGGTGGCGGCGACGCGGTTGTCGGATCGACCGGCGCCGACGGTTCCGACGACGGCGCGTTCGTCGTCAGCGCGGCCACCGTGACGCTGGTGAAATCAGCGACGATCACGAACCCGCTGGGCACCGCCGACCCGATCCCCGGCGCGACGATCACCTATAACATCGTTGCGACCGTCGCAGGCAGCGGGTCGGTCAGCGGCCTTGCGATCACCGACAATATTCCGACGGATACGGTTTACGTCCCGGGATCGATCACGCTGGGCGGCAGTCCGCTGTCCGATGCGGCCGACGCCGACGCGGGCGATTTCAACGGGACGCGGATCAACGTCGCGCTCGGCACCGTTGCGGGCGGCCAGACCCGCACCGTTACCTTTCAGACCATGATCGACTGATGGAGATGCTCATGCGCACCGCCCTTTTCCTCCTGTTCGCCGCGCTGTTGCCCGGCCAGGCGCTCGCCGCCAATCAGGTCGCGCTCGACAACAATGTGTTCGTCGAACGCGTATCGACCGACGCGCAGGGCAAGCAGCGGATATTGCTCGAAGAACCGAAGGTTGTCGTTCCGGGCGACCGGCTCGTCTTCGTGCTCAACTATCGCAACGCCGGCGCACAGCCGGCCGACAAGTTCGTAATCACCAACCCGCTGCCCGCCGCAGTCCGCTTTGCGGATGCCGGCGACACGCGGCCTTTTGTTTCGGTCGACGGCGGCAAGCAGTGGGGACTGCTTTCGGACCTGTCGGTTCCGATGACCGACGGCACGCGCCGGGCGGCGCAACCCGCCGACGTCACGCATATCCGCTGGGCTTTCCAGAACCCGATTCCGGTCGGCGGCACGGGTAAGCTCATGTTCCGGGGAGTTGTAAAATAGCGAAGGAATAAAACCGCTTACCGATTGCCAGCGGTGGGGAAACGGCAATCGACATAAAACCTAGGAGCTCAGCTATGACCAGCAAGCTGACTTACATGGGTGCCATCGGCATGGCTGCGCTTTCGAGCGTTGCTGCCGCGCCGGCGTTTGCCGCCGGTACGACCGCGGGCACCACGATTACCAATACTGCCACCGTCGACTATCAGGTCGGGGGCGTGGCGCAGGGACAGCAATCGGCGTCGAACAATTTTACCGTCGACCGAAAGATCAACCTGCTCGTCGAAGAAGTCGGGACGGTCACGACCAATGTCGTGCCCGGCCAGACCAACGCCGTTACGACGTTCCAGTTGACCAACAGCGCGAACGAAACCCTCGATTTCGCCCTTGTCGCGTCCCAGATTGCCGGCGGCACCGCCGCGCATGGCGGCACCGACACGTTCGACGCGACCAATGTCCGCGTCTATCGCGACAATATCGCGACCGGCACGGTCGGAAGCTGGGACGTCGGCGATACGCTCCTGACGGGCTATGTCGATGAGCTTGTGGTCGATACGGCGATCCGGCTGTTCGTCGTGGCCGACATTCCGGCGGCGCTCGCGAACAACGCGGTCGCCGGCGTCACGCTGCGGGCGACCGCGCGCGAAGGTGGCGTCGCAGGAACGCAGGGTGCGGCGATCACCGAAACGACGGGCGCGAACACGGCGGGCAAGGACACGGTCTTTGCCGACATCGCAGGCGTTACGGGCGACGCGGCGCGCGATGGTGCGCACAGCGACAACGACGACTATACCGTCCAGACCGCGACGCTCGCCGTGACCAAGACCAGCCGCGTGATTTCGGACCCGTTCAATAACACGAGCAATCCGAAGCTGATTCCCGGCGCCGTCGTCGAATATTGCATCGCCGTCGCGAACAGCGGCAGCGCCCCGGCGACGTCGGTGATCATCAATGACCCCGTTCCGGGCCAATTGACATTCAGCGCGGGCACCATCCTGCTGAACGGCACGGTGACGGCGGGCACATGTAACGCCGATGGCGCGGCTGGCGGCAGCTATGCCGCCCCGAACGTGTCGGGGACGATCGCGACGATTGCCGCAGGCGCGACCCGCACCCTCGTCTTCCGCGCGACGGTCAACTGATCGCGTAACGGACGGAGCAGCGGGTGCGGCCCAAAAACCGCGTCCCGCTGCTCCTTTCGGGGCTGATATGGCACGCCGTACGAAATTGACCGGCTTTGTGACCGCCCTGGTTGCGGCAGCGTTGCTGCCCGCGATCCCGACGGCGCGCGCTCAGGTCATCACCAACACCGCATCGGCGCACTGGACGCATGACGGCGAACCCGGTCAGGCGCTCTCGAACCGCGTCGATGTCACGGTGACGGCGCGGCCGCCCGAACAGCCGACGATCACGACCTATCGCCTGACGAGCGGCGGCGGAAACAAATCGGTCCCGCTGGCGCCGACGCCGTGCGAACGCCCGGCCGCCCGTAGCGCGACCAGCACGATCCCGCTCAGCGGTGTGTATGAGGGTATTTCGACCGCCCCGGCATCGCTGCAAAGCACCGACAATTTCCGGGCCGGCGAAGTGCTCGTCGTGGGCGTTACGCTCGCATCGGCCAACGTCGATCCGCAGCAGCGCGACATATTGTCCGTTGCGCTTGAACTCGAGAATGGCGACCGCGAGCAGATCACGCTCACCGAAACGGCGAATGACAGCGGCGAATTCGTCGGCTTCATCAACACGATCGGGGTCCCGCCCGCGGTGGTGCAGGGGGATTGTCGCCTTTCGGTCAACCCGGGCGCTCCGCTGGCGCTGCGCGTTACCGATCGGGCGAGCGCCAGCCTGGTCGCATTGGCAACGATCAACTTCCTCGTCGATCCGTTCGGCATCATATTCGACAGCGGCGACGGCGCGCCGGTTCCCGGCAGCCGGGTCACGATCGTCGACGCAGCCACCGGCCAACCCGCGCAAGTGTTCGGCGACGACGGTGTATCCGCCTATCCGTCGAGCGTCATCACGGGGCAGAGCGTCACCGATGCGGGCGGCACGACATATGATTTCCCGCCGGGCGACTATCGCTTTCCTTTCGTCGCGCCCGGCACCTATCGCCTGATCGTCACGCCGCCGGCGCCCTATACCGCGCCGTCGCGCTCGAGCGCCGCCGACCTGGCCGGGCTGCGCCGCCCCGACGACGGCTTGCCGTTCGAGATTACCGCCGCGAGTTATGGCAACCCCTTCACGCTGAACAGCCCCGCCCCCGTGCGTGTCGACATCCCCGTCGATCAGCCGGGCCTGCCGCTGATCCTGCGCAAAACCACATCGACCCAGGTCGCAGTGCCCGGCGACGTGATTCAATATCGGATCGAGGTCGCGAACCGCGACACCCGTCGCAGCACCGGCGCGGTGACCGTCCGCGACGTCCTGCCCGCGGGCATGCGCCTCCGTTCGGATACGGTCCGCGTCGACGGCGTGCGCGTTACCGCCGATGTCGCAGGCAACGGCCGCGAATTTGCGATCACCCTGCCCGGCCTCGCGCCTTCGCGTTCGGCGCTGCTGACCTATCTGGCTGAAGTGATCGTTTCGGCGCAGCCAGGCAACGCACTGAATCGTGCCACCGCCACAGACGACCGCGGCTCGACCAGCAATGTCGCCGAAGCGACGATCGCGATCAAACGCGACCAGCTTGGCGACCGCATGACGATCATCGGCCGCGTCACTGACGGCGGATGCAGCATCGACCCCGGCAAGGCCCCCGGTATCATGGGCGTGCGCGTCATGTTGCAAGACGGTAGCTACACCGTCAGCGACGAGGACGGCCGCTATCATTTCGAGGGGGTCCGCCCCGGCCTGCACGTCGTGCAACTCGATCCGTCGACCTTGCCGCTCGATCGCGAGGCCATCGATTGCGCGCGCTCGACGCAAAGCGCAGGCAGCCCGATCTCCCGCTTCGTCGAAGGCCGCGGCGGCGCGCTGAAACGTGCCGACTTCCGCGCCGTGGCTAGCGCGCCGCGCGCGGCGCCCAACAAGGTCGCCGTCGTGGCGCCCCATGTGTTGAGCGATCCCGAAGCCGCCGGCGCCGGCCGCGACTGGCTAGCCGGACAGACGCCGGGCATCGCGTGGCTGTTCCCCGACATCGACCATAATCCGCGCGCCAAGGCCATTCGCGCCGCGGTAAAACATGCGCCCGGCCAGTCGGTCTCGCTGCGCGTGAACGGCAAGGTCGCCGATGCCCTGACCTTTGAAGGCGCCAGCAAGTCGGCGGACGGCAGCGTCGCGGTCAGCCTCTGGCGCGGGCTCGAAATCCGTGAGGGCGAAAACCGCCTCGTCGCCGAAGTGAAGGATAGCGGCGGCAATGTCGTCGAAACGCTGGAGCGCACGGTCCATTATTCGATCACCCCGATGCGCGCCGAACTCGTCCGCGAGCGATCGGTGCTGGTGGCCGATGGTGTGACGCGCCCGGTGATCGCTGTGCGGCTGACCG
>Ga0155548_104_pt1 | contig 15339 bp, 10 predicted proteins | sample RifCSPhighO2_12_FD_107205 | JGI IMG/M metagenome (GOLD analysis project Ga0155548, IMG submission 107205) | Sphingopyxis sp. RIFCSPHIGHO2_12_FULL_65_19
AATGTCGGCCTGGAATATATGCACATCGCCGATCTGAAGGAACGCCAGTTCCTGCAAGAACGGATGGAAGGTGCCGACAAGATCATCGAATTTTCGGTCGAGGGCAAACGCGCCATCCTGAACAAGGTGATCGAGGCCGAGGAATGGGAAAAATTCCTCGCCAAGAAATATGTCGGGACCAAGCGCTTCGGTCTCGACGGCGGCGAGAGCATGATCCCCGCGATGGAAGCCATCATCAAATATGGCGGCCAATATGGCGTGCGCGAGATCGTCTATGGGATGGCGCACCGCGGGCGGCTCAACATGCTCGCGAACGTCATGGCGAAGCCCTACAAGATCATCTTCCACGAATTTGCCGGTGGCAGCGCGAACCCCGACGACATCGGCGGGTCGGGCGACGTCAAATATCACCTCGGCACCTCGACCGACCGCGAGTTTGGCGGCGCGTCGGTGCATATGTCGCTGGTCCCCAATCCGTCGCACCTCGAAGCGGTCGATCCGGTGGTGCTCGGCAAGGTCCGCGCGCAGCAGGTCGTGCGCGACGACCTGGAAAAGCATGAGCAGGTGTTGCCGGTGCTGATCCACGGCGACGCGGCATTTGCGGGGCAGGGGATCGTGTGGGAATGCCTCGGTTTCTCGGGCATTCGCGGTTACAATACCGGCGGCTGCATCCACTTCATCGTCAACAACCAGATCGGCTTCACGACCAGCCCGCAATTCGCGCGCTCGTCGCCCTATCCGTCCGACGTTGCAAAGGGCGTGATGGCGCCGATCCTGCACGTCAACGGCGACGATCCCGAAGCGGTGACCTTTGCGTGCAAGCTCGCGATCGATTTCCGCCAGCAGTTCAAACGCGACGTCGTGATCGACATGTGGTGCTATCGCCGCTTCGGCCATAACGAGGGCGACGAGCCGTCGTTCACCCAGCCTTTGATGTACGCCAGCATCCGCCAGCATCCGCCGGTGTCGCAGCTGTGCGCCGCGAAGCTGGAGGCCGAAGGCGTGATCGACGCCGGTTGGGCCGACGCGCGCCGCGCCGAATTCATCGCGCGGCTCGAAGGCGATTTCGACGCGGCGAAAAGCTACAAGCCGAACAAGGCCGACTGGTTCGCCGGGCGTTGGTCGGGGCTGCACGCCCCGGCCGACCCCGAAAATGCGCGCCGCAACATCGCCACGGGCGTGTCGGACAAATTGTTCGACGCGATCGGCCGCACGATGACGACGATCCCCGCCGACGTCGAGGTTCACAAGACGCTGCGCCGCGTCATCGACGCGCGCGGCGCGATGTTTGCCGACAAGAGCGACGGCGAAGTGTTCGACTGGGCCACCGCCGAAAGCCTCGCCTTCGGAACCTTGCTCAGCGAAGGCTATCAGGTTCGCCTGTCGGGCCAGGATTCGGGGCGCGGCACGTTCAGCCAGCGTCACGCCGTCTGGGTCGACCAAAAGACCGAGGCCAAATATGTCCCGCTGACCACCGTGCCGCACGGCCGGTTCGAGGTGCTCGACAGCCCGCTGTCCGAATATGGCGTGCTCGGTTTCGAATATGGCTATGCGATGGCCGATCCGAAAAGCCTGGTGCTGTGGGAAGCGCAATTCGGCGATTTTGCCAACGGCGCGCAGATCATGATCGACCAGTTCATCGCGTCGGGCGAGGCCAAGTGGCTGCGCGCCAACGGGCTGGTGATGCTGCTGCCGCACGGCTATGAAGGGCAGGGGCCGGAGCATAGCTCGGCGCGTCTCGAACGATTCCTGCAACTGTGCGCGGGCGACAATATCCAGGTGTGCAATATCTCGACCCCGTCGAACTATTTCCACGTCCTGCGCCGCCAGATGCTGCGCCCGTTCCGCAAGCCGCTGATCATCATGACGCCCAAGTCGCTGCTACGCCACAAGCTGGCGGTGTCGCAGCGCAGCGACTTCATCGGCGATGCGCATTTCCGGCGCATCATGTCGGACCGCACCCCGCCCGCCGACAAGGACATCAAGCGCGTCGTGCTCTGTTCGGGCAAGGTCGGCTACGACCTGATGGAAGCGCGCGATGCGGCAGGCCTGACCGATACGACGGTGATCCGTATCGAACAGCTTTACCCCTTCCCCGGCGAGCCGCTTGCGGTGCGCCTGAAGCGGATGCCGAAGCTCGAAGAGGTGGTCTGGGCGCAGGAAGAGCCGCGCAACAATGGCGCCTGGTTCTTCGTCAATGAGCTGATCGAAGATTCGCTGACCGAGGCCGGGCACAAGGGGATGCGCCCGCGTTATGCCGGCCGCGCCGCCGCGGCGTCGCCCGCGACCGGCCTGATGAGCCGCCACCAGACCGAACAGTCTGCGCTCGTTGCCGATGCGCTCGGCCTTTCGGTTCGCGCCGAAATCCGCCGCGCCAAGAACAAAGCTTAAGCCCTAAGGAACTGCACGCATGAGCACCGAAGTCAAAGTCCCCACGCTGGGCGAAAGCGTTACCGAAGCGACGATCGGCGAATGGCTGAAAAAGCCCGGCGAGGCCGTTGCGCTCGACGAACCCATTGCCAGCCTTGAGACCGACAAGGTCGCGGTCGAAGTGCCGTCGCCCGTCGCCGGGGTGATGGGCCAGCAGCTGGTCGCGGTCGGTGAAACGGTCAATGTCGGCGCGACGATCGCGACGGTCGAAGCGGGCGGTGCCGCCGCCGCTCCGGCGCCTGCGGCCGCCGCACCCGCCAAGGCCGAGGCCGCCGCTCCGGCCCCCGCCGCAACCGCGGCCCCGGCCGCCGACGGCGTCGACACCGTGACCACCATGTCGCCCGCCGTGCGCCGTCTCGTGCTAGAACATGGCGTCGACCCGACGAAGATCCAGGGCAGCGGCAAGGACGGCCGCCTGACCAAGGAAGATGTGCTCGCCGCCGCCAGCAATGCGCCGGCCGCCGCCCCGGCTCCGGCCGCCGCGCCCGCCCCGGCCGCCAGCGCCGCCCCCGGCCGCCGCGAGGAACGCGTCAAGATGACGCGGATGCGCCAGACGATCGCCAAGCGGTTGAAATCGGCGCAAGATACCGCCGCGATGCTGACGACGTTCAACGACGTCGACATGTCGGCGGTGATGGCGACGCGCGACAAATATCGCGAAAGCTTTGAAAAGAAGCATGGCGTCCGCCTTGGCTTCATGAGCTTTTTTACCAAGGCGGTGGCACTCGCCGCGCATGACATCCCCGCGGTCAACGCGCGGATCGACGGCGACGAAATCGTCTATCACGACTATCTCGACGTCTCGGTCGCGGTGAGCGCGCCGAACGGCCTGGTCGTGCCGGTGGTGCGCAACGCGGATAGCATGTCGTTTGCCGACATCGAAAAGGCGATCGCCGACCTTGGCAAACGGGCTAAGGACGGCACGCTGACGATGGACGACATGACCGGCGGCACCTTCACCATTTCCAATGGCGGCGTGTTCGGCGGCCTGATGTCAACCCCGATCATCAACCCGCCGCAGTCGGCGGTGCTCGGCCTCCACCGCATCGAGGATCGCCCCGTTGTCCGCAATGGCGAAATCGTGATCCGCCCGATGATGTATATCGCGATGAGCTATGACCATCGCCTGATCGACGGCCGCGAAGCGGTGACCTTCCTGAAGACGATCAAGGAAGCGATTGAGGATCCGACGCGGTTGCTGATCGACCTCTGATGATATTTCTCCCCGTCCCCTGAGGGGTAAAGGAACGATAAATGGCTGATTACGACTACGACGTCCTTGTCATCGGTTCGGGCCCCGGCGGCTATGTCGCGGCGATCCGCGCGGCGCAGCTCGGGCTGAAAACCGCGTGCGCCGAAGGGCGCGAAACGCTGGGCGGCACCTGCCTCAACGTCGGCTGCATCCCGTCGAAGGCGATGCTGCATGCGTCGGAATATTTCGATGCGGCGGCGAACGGCGCGATGGCAAAGATGGGGATCGACGTGACCCCCAAGCTGAACCTGCCCGCGATGCACGGCCAGCGCATCGACGCGGTCAAGGGCCTGACCGGCGGCATCGAATTCCTGTTCAAGAAGAACAAGGTCGACTGGCTGAAGGGCTATGCCCAGTTCACGTCGGCCGACACGGTCGAGGTCGCGGGCAAGGCCTATCGCGCGAAGAACATCATCATCGCGACGGGCTCGTCGGTCACGCCGCTTCCGGGTGTCGCGGTTGATAACGACAAGCAGATCATCGTCGATTCGACCGGCGCGCTCGAACTTGCCAAGGTGCCCGGCCATATGGTCGTGATCGGCGGCGGCGTGATCGGGCTCGAACTCGGCAGCGTGTGGCGCCGCCTGGGCGCCAAGGTGACCTGCGTCGAGTTCCTCGACCAGATCCTGCCCGGCATGGACGCCGATGTGCGCAAGGATGCGAACCGCATCTTCAAGAAGCAGGGCATCGAATTCAAGCTCAAGACCAAGGTCACCGGCGCGGCTGTCAAGGGCAAGAAGGCCGTCCTGACGCTCGAGCCCGCGGCGGGCGGCGAAGCGGAAACGCTGGAGGCCGATGTGGTGCTGGTGTCGATCGGGCGGCGCCCGAACACCGATGGCCTGGGGCTCGACAAGGCGGGCCTGACCGTCAACCAGCGCGGGCAGATCGAAACCGACCATGATTTCTCGACCCAGGTTCCCGGCATCTGGGCGATCGGCGACGTCATCCCCGGCCCGATGCTCGCGCACAAGGCCGAGGACGAAGGCATCGCCTGCGCCGAAAATATCGCCGGGCTGACCGGCATCGTGAACCATGATGTCATTCCGTCGGTCGTTTACACCATGCCCGAAATCGCCGGCGTCGGCCTGACCGAAGAGCAGGCCATCGAGAAGGCGGGTGGGGAAAAGGCCGCGATCAAGGTCGGCAAATTCCCGATGGCGGGGAACAGCCGCGCCAAAACGAACCATGAGCCCGACGGGTTCGTGAAGATCATCGCCGATGCCAAGACCGATCGCGTGCTCGGCGTGTGGTGCATCGCCAGCGTCGCGGGCACGATGATCGCGCAGGCGGCGCAAGCGATGGAATTTGGTGCGACGTCCGAAGACATCGCCTACACCTGTCACGCGCATCCGACGCACAGCGAAGCGGTGAAGGAAGCTGCGATGGCGGTGACGGGGAAGCCGATCCACATCTGATAGGCGACAAGGGGGAGAGAGAATATGGCGAAGCATGGGCTCTGGGCAGCGGCTTCGCTGGCTCTCTCCCTGACCGCGACCGGGGCGCAGGCGGCGCCCGACCTCAATGCCGCGAATGCCCGTCTGACCGCGCTGCTCGACAAAAATTATCCGGCGCTCGATGCGCTCTATCGCGACCTCCACCAGAATCCCGAGCTCGGTCTGCAAGAGGTCCGCACCGCGGCCATCCTGGCGCAGCATCTGCGCAAGGCGGGCTTCACCGTGACCGAAAAGGTCGGCGGGACGGGCGTCGTCGGGGTGCTCAAAAATGGCGAGGGGCCGACGATCCTGATCCGCGCCGACATGGACGCGCTGCCGATGGAAGAAAAGACGGGGCTCGCCTGGGCGAGCAGGGCGCGTGCGACCTATGAGGGCAAGGATGTGCCCGTGATGCACGCCTGCGGCCACGACACCCATGTCGCCTATCTGGTCGGCGTTGCGCAGGCGCTTTCCGCGATGCGCGACAGCTGGTCCGGCACGGTCGTGTTGATCGGCCAGCCTGCCGAGGAGATTTTGAAGGGCGCCAAGGCGATGCTCGACGACGGGCTGCTGACGCGCTTTCCCAAGCCCGACTATGGTTTTGCGGCGCATGTGCTGAACGGGCCAACGGGTACGGTCGGCATCAAGGCGGGGACGGCGTTTTCGGCCTCCGACAGCTATTCGATCATTTTCCACGGCCGCGGCGGGCACGGATCGATGCCGTCGGCTGCGCTCGACCCGATCCCGATCGCCGCGCGTTTCGTCACCGACGTCCAGACGGTGATCAGCCGCGAAAAGGACCCCAATGAATTTGGCGTGCTGACCATCGGCGCGATCAACGCCGGCAGCGCGCCCAACATCATCCCCGACAGCGCCGAGGTAAAGGTCAACATGCGGTCGCTGACCCCCGAAGTGCGCCAGTTGCTGCGGTCGGGTGCCGAACGGTCTGCGAAGGCGGCGGCGATGATGGGGAATGCGCCCGAACCGACGATCACCTATTTGTCCGGCACCGCCAGCCTCGTGAACGATGAATCGATGGCGGCGAACGGCTTTGCGACGCTGAAACCCGTGTTCGGCGATCGGCTGCTGTTTGCGCCCGCAAGCGCCGCGCCGGTATCCGCGAGCGAGGATTATTCCGAATTTGTCGATGCCGACATCCCGTCGCTCTATTTCGCGATCGGCGGTTATGACCCCGCGGTGCTGGCCGATTTGAAGGCGAAAGGCCAGCCGGTGCCGACCAATCACTCGCCCTTCTTCGCGCCGAAAGCCGAGCCGGTCATCCGGGGCGCGGTCGCCGCCATCGTCCTTTCGGTCATCGGCGGCGTGCGCCCCGACGCGAAATAGGTCCGACGTTGTTCGACATCGACAATGCGCTGATCGTCCGCCTGCTCGACCTGGTCGGCATCGGGGTTTTTGCGCTGTCGGGCGCGTTGATGGCGGTGCGGCTGCGCCAGACGCTCGTGACCGCGGCCTTTTTTGCGCTCGTGACGGGTGTGGGCGGCGGCAGCGTGCGCGACCTGCTGATCGGCGCGCCGGTGTTCTGGGTGCAGGACGGCGCCATCGCCGCGGTGTGCATCGCGATCGCTCTGGTCGTCTGGCTGACCCCCGAACGCTGGTGGGCGGGACAATTGCTCGAATGGGCCGACGCGGTGGGTCTCGCGGCCTACGCCGTGTTCGGCACGGCCAAGGCGCTGGCGTGGGGCGTGCCGCCGGTCCCCGCGCTGATGATGGGCGTCATCACCGGCTGCGTCGGCGGCACGATCCGCGATGTATTGGCCGGGGTGCCGTCGATTATCATGCGGCCGGAGGTCTATGTGACGGCAGCGGCGCTCGCTTCGGGGCTTTTCCTGCTGTTGCAATGGCTGGGGACGGGAACGCCCGTCGCCGCCGCGACGGGCGCACTGGCCGGTTTTATGCTGCGCGGCGCGGCGATCCGCTGGTCGCTCGCGCTCCCCACCTATCGCGGCCAATAGGCTTGCCAAATCGCGAAACTGTGGCAGGTTCGCCTTGTGAACAGTGATGTCAGCACCATCGCCCGCCGGGTGCGGGATCAGGCCGATGCCTTGCCCGACCTGTTCGGCCGGTTCGATTTCGACAAGGCGCCCGAACGCTGGGCCCCCGAAATCGACGCGGTGAGCGAACTGAGCCGCGTGCGCAGCATCGACCGCGCGACCTATCTGGACGATCCCGACCTGCTCGCGCGCATCCGCGAATATACGATGCTCGGCGACCGCACCGGGGACGCTTATGCCGCGCTGATGCCGCGCCTCGGTTTCCATCAGACGGTCGCGATGCTGGTCGAGGCGTGCGACAAGGGTATCGAGGCCGTTGCCGATGCGCCGCCCGAACTGGCCGCATTGATCGGGGAAATGGAACGGACGCCCGAATGGCTGGACATGGCATTGGTCGAGGAGGGCGCGGCTTATGAGCGCAACGCGACCGCGAACCTGTCACCCTTCCTGATCCGCGGCGCGTTCATCGCGACCTTTCTCAACAAATATTCGGCGCTGCCGATGGCGCTGACCGGCACATTGGGCCACGCGACCGCAGCGCGGCGGGTCAAGGAAACCGCGACCTTCTTTGCGACGACGGCATTGCCCGGCGCATTGGCGCGCTTCGGGGCCGGGTTCAAGGCGGCGGCGATGGTGCGGCTGATGCATTCGATGGTGCGCGTGAATGTGCTCTCCCGCCCCGGCATGTGGGACGCCGAGACCTATGGCATGCCGATCCCCCAGCTCGACCAGATGCCCGCCGGGCTGATCCCGGTTTATTTCCTGTCGCAGGAGGTGCTGGCGAAGGGGCGCACCAGCTTTACCCGGCTCGAACGCGCCCGCGTCGAGCTGGCGCGTTATCGCTGCTATCTTCTGGGGCTGCCCGAAGATTTGCTCGCCGACACGCCGCAGGAGATCGTCCGCATCTGGCGCACGCGCAGCGCGACGCTGCGCTACGAATATGACGACCAGGTTTGCGGCGGGCTGCTACGCGCGACGATGGACGCCGAATTGTCGAAGGACATGTCGCCCAAGGGACAGGTCAAGCGCCGCCTCGAACATTCGGTCAGCCGCGTCTTCTTTGTGAAGGCGTTTCTGGCCGGCGACGAGGAGCGGGCGGCGAGCGTGGGGGTGCCGGTGCGACGCCGCGACCACCTCATCTATGGCGCGACGATGCTGGGGATCGCGGGGCGTATGGCGGCCTACCGCGTCGCTTCGCGCCTTCCCGTGGTCCGCCATCTGGCCGATCGCCGTCTTGTCCGGCGGATCGAGCGCCAGCTCGACGGTTATGGCCGGGCCGAATTCACCTCTAACGCCGCGAATTACAAACCCGCCACGGCGAGTTGATCCGCGTTTCCAGCCAAGGGATTTCCATGCAGACACAGCAGGCGGCCGTGAACGGCATCACCATCACCTATGAAGACAAGGGACCGGCCAACGGGCCCGTGATCCTGCTGGTAATGGGGCTGGGCGGGCAGTTGACCCTGTGGCCCGACGAGTTTGTCGATGCGCTGAACGCGCACGGGTTTCGCACCATCCGCTATGACAATCGCGACGTCGGGCTGTCCACGCGTTTCGATGCGGCAGGGGTGCCGAACGTCAAATGGATGGTGGTCAAATCGATGATCGGGCTGCCGGTTCGTCCCGCCTACACGCTGGCCGACATGGCGGCCGACGGCATCGCGCTGCTCGATCATCTGGACATCACGCGCGTTCATGTCGTCGGGGTGTCGATGGGCGGGATGATTTCGCAGCATATCGCGGCGCGTTATTCCGAACGCGTGCTGTCGCTGACCTCGGTCATGTCGACCACCGGCAACCGCCGCTTGCCGCGCGCAAAGAAGGAAGCGATGCAGGTGCTCGCGAACCGGCCGATGAGCGGCGACAGGGAGGCGCTGATCGCCTATTCCGTGCGCGCCGCGCGCGTCATCGGCAGCCCCGGCTACCCCTCGGACGAGGATCGGTTGCAGCGCCGGGTGCGCGCCGATTTCGAGCGCGGCTGGTATCCGCAAGGCGTCGCGCGCCAGATGGCAGCGATCGTCGCCGACGGCGACCGGCGTCCGCTGCTAAAGGCGATCAAGGCGCCGACGCTGGTCGTCCACGGCGAGGATGATCCGCTGGTGCCGCTGCCGGGCGGGCGCGACACGGCGGACAATATCGCGGGTGCGCGGCTGCTCACGATCCCTGGTATGGGGCACGACCTGCCGCTCGCGCTGGTCGACACGCTGGCCGATGCGATTGCGGAGCATGCGAATGCGGTGGCGGTGACGGCTTAGGCGAAGTCTCGGTTTAGGGCGCGTGCCCCCGCGAAGGCGGGGGCCCATCATCCGTGGGCGCAATGTCGAACCGAAGGGAGATGGATCCCCGCCTTCGCGGAGATACACAGCCTTATTTCAACATTAGGACCAGCGCCCCGAAGAAACCCTTCGCCTCGGCCTGACCGGGCCGCGGGACGGCGGGAAGGTAGGCGCGGCAATCGAGGCACGAGGCCTGCACCGACCCCGCCTGCGTCAGCAACGTCAGGTCCTGCACCAGCCGCTGTTCGGTGAGGCGGCGGTTCATCGCCGCGATGCCGAACCAGCCGCGCGGCAGCGCCGCACTTTCCTTTTCGGCGCCCGACCAGTTGGCGAGCATTTTTGAAAATTCGCTCGGCTCGTCCTCGAAATATTTGGCGTGGAAATCGCCCTCGACCTTGGCGAGTTTCGCCGCCGCCGCGAGCGCGTCTGGAAGACCGCCGAACTGGTCAACGAGCCCGATCTGGCGCGCGGTCCCGCCCGCCCAGACGCGCCCTTCGGCGATCGGCAGGATCTTTTCGATCGGCTGCTTGCGGCTCTTGGCGACAAGGGCGGTGAAGCGGCCGTAGATATCCTCGACGCTGGCCTGCGCCAGCGCGTTGAACTCGTCATTCACGCCGCCGAATATGTCGGGCTGTCCCGACAAGGGCGTCGTCGCGATGCCGTCGGCGGTGACCCCGATCTTTGCCAGCGACTGGTCGAAGCTCGGCAATATGCCGAACACGCCGATCGACCCGGTGATCGTTTCGGGCTCGGCAAAGATGCGGTCGGCCGGCGTTGCGACCCAATAGCCGCCCGACGCCGCGACATTCGCCATCGACACGACGATTGGCAATTTCTTGGCCTTGGCGGCCAGCAGCGCCTGACGGATTTCTTCGGAAGCGAGCACCGACCCGCCGGGCGAATCGACGCGCAGGACGATGGCCTTCACGCTGCCGTCGGTGGCGGCGTCGAGAATATGCTGCGCGACGGTTTCGCCCCCGGCGATTCCGCTTGGAGCCTCGCCATCGACGATTTCGCCGACGACGGGAACGACCGCGATCGCGCTGCCCTTCAACGCGGGCGGGTTGGCCGCGACCCAGTTTTCGAGCGGGATGGCATTATATTCCCACGGCTTGCTGTCGTCGGCCACGCCGCTGATTTCGGCAACGCGGCGGCTGAACGCCATGCGGCTGCCCAGCTTGTCGACCAGACCGGCATCGACCGATGCCTTCGACAGATCATTGCCGGCCGCGCGCACGGCGCCCGCGGTATCGGCGATGAAGGCGTCGACCTTGGCCGCCGGGCGTGCCTTTTTGACGTCGCTCAGCCAGTTTTCCCAGAGCACGCTGGCATAGGCGAGGTCGGCCTCCTTTGCTTCGGGCGACTGGTCGGTGCGCAGAAAGGGTTCGACGGCACTTTTGAAGGTGCCGACGCGGTAGATGTGCGCGGTGACGCCAAGGCGGTCCATCAGCCCCTTGTAATAGAGGCGCGATCCGCCCGGCCCGGCGATGGCGACGCCGCCGATGCTGTCGGCCCAGATTTCGCTGGCATGCGATGCGACCTGATAGCTGTCGGTGGTGTAGGCGGTGGCAAAGGCGAGCACGGGCTTCTTTTTCGCGCGCACCTTGTCGACCGCCGCGCCGATTTCGGCGAGCGACACCTGCCCGCCGCCAAGGAAGCGGTCGAGGTCGAGCACGACCGAGGTCACGCGCTTGTCGTCGGCGGCCACCTCCAGCGCATGGACGACGTCGCGGACGCGAATTTCCTTAAGCTGAGCGCCGCCGGACAGGGCGGCGAACGGGTCAACCTCGGACGGCTGTTCGCTGACGATGCCGTCGAGTTCGATCAGCAATGCGCCCTCGCTGACCGGCAGCCCGGCATTGGGACGCCCCGCGAGCAGGCCGAACAGCACGACGAAGAACAGCAGCAGGAAGATCAGCGCGAGCGCGTCCTTGATCCCGACGAGCAGGTTCCAGACCTTGCGCGGAAAGCTGGTCGCCCGCTTGGGTTTCTCGTCGCCGGGAAGCGGGCGGCGGACGGGGATGGCCCAGGGGCCGGCGGGATCGTTGGGCGTGTTCGCTGTGGTGTCGGTCATGCGGGCAAACCTAGGGACGCGGCCCGCCCTTGGCAATGCACGCTTCGACGGGCGGGCGACACCGCCGCACCGGCGACGTCAGAGCCAGCCTTCGCGGCGATACCAGCGCACCGTTTCGGCGAGGGCGTCGTCGGTGCTCAGTTCGGGGCGCCACAGCGCGGCGGGCGGCGCTGCGCCTTCGGTCGCGACCCAGTCGGGATGCGCAATATAACGCGCGCGGTCGGGGGTCAGCTTGGCGCGGTTGCGGCGGACCAGCTTGTCGAGCCGCCCGCCGGCCTTGAGCAGCAGGGCAGGGGTTGCGATCGTCGACAGGCGGTGCCGCCCCACCGCGCGGGCGACCGCACGCGCGAAGCCGCGATGCGACCAGCCCGTGGGCTTTCCGTCGTCGGGTTCGTAAACCTGCCCGATGCTGGCGCCGCGGTCGGCGGCGAGCGTGACGAGCAGGCGGGCGAGTTCGTCGACATAGATCGCCGACATCCGCCCGCTCGGCACCAGCGCGATGCCGCGCTTTGCCATGCGGAACAGGTCGAGCATTTCGGCATCGCCGGGGCCGAACACTGCGGGCGGCCGCACGATCGTCCAGTCGAGGCCGCTGCGCTGGACAACGGCCTCGGCCCGTTCCTTCGACCAGCCATAGTTGGACAGCGCGGGTTCGCGCGCGGCGAGCGAGGACACATGGACGAAGCGGGTGACGCCTGCATCGCGCGCCGCATCGACGACATGCGCGGTGGCGGTGGCGTTGCCCGCCTCGAACGCGGCGCGGGTGGGCACGTTGACGACGCCCGCGATGTGCATGACCGCATCGCTTCCCGCCGCCATTTCGGCAAGGCTGGCGGTATCGTCGAGCGCGCCCGAGATCCAGGTCACCCCGTCGCGCGCAGCTTGCGGGCGGCGGGTGAGGGCGCGGACGTGCCAGCCCGCGGCGAGTGCATCGCGCATCGTCGCACCGCCAACAAAGCCGGTGGCGCCGGTCATCGCAAGAACCGGCGCGGTCAGAGGAGCACCATATGGTCGCGGTGCACCACCGCGCTGCGCGGCGCGTAGCCGAGCGCGGCCTCCTGCGCCTCGCGGCCGAGGCCGACGATATTCGCGGCATCGACGCCGGGATATTCGGACAGGCCGCGCGCAATGACGCGCCCGTCGGGGCCGATGATGTCGAGAATGTCGCCGCGCGCGAAGTTGCCGCTGACCGCGGTCACGCCGGCCGCGAGCAGACTCGCGCCGCCTTGCAATGCTTTTGCGGCGCCCGCGTCGATCTCGATCCGGCCCATGGCGGTCAGTCCGCCCGCAAGCCAGGCCTTGCGCGCGCTCGCGCCCTTTTCGGCGACGAACAGGCTGTGCCGTGCTTCGGTCGACAGCGGCCGGTCGATCCGGCCCGACGCGATCGCAAGATGCGCCCCCGCAGCATTGGCGATGCGCGCCGCCGCGATCTTCGACACCATGCCGCCCGATCCCATGCCCGAAGCGGATCCGGTGTCGGCCATGGCCTCGATGCCGGCGTCGATCCGCTCGATGCGCGCGATATGCACGGCACCCGCCTGCGCCGGATTGCGGTCGTAAAGACCGTCGATGTCCGACAGCAGGATGACGCCGCCCGCCGCGGCCGCCTGCGCCACGCGCGCGGCAAGGCGGTCGTTGTCGCCGAACCGGATTTCCTCGGTCGCGACGCTGTCATTTTCGTTGATGATCGGCACCACGCCAAGGCTGAGCAGCCGGTCGAGGGTCGCCGCGGCGTTGAGATAGCGGCGGCGATGTTCGAGGTCGCCCAGCGTCACCAGCATCTGCGCGGCGGTCAGCCCCTCGGCGCCGAGCACTTCCGCCCACACCTGGCTGAGCGCGATCTGTCCGGTTGCCGCGGCCGCCTGCGCATCTTCCAGCGTTCCGCGGCCCCCCTTGGCAAGCCCCAGCCGCCGCGCGCCCAGCGCGATGGCGCCCGACGAGACGACCGCGACCTGCTGGCCCGCGCGCCTCCGTTCGGCGATATCGGCGGCGATGCCCACCAGCCAGTCGCGCCGCACCGCGCCCGCCGGATCGACGAGCAGGGCCGATCCGATCTTGACGATCAACCGGGAGCAAGAGGCGGGCGCGAACAGCATGCCGCCGCCGATAGCGCGATGCGCGGGCGGCGCCAATGCGAATATCCGGGGCGGGCCGGTTCACGCGGTTTCCCGAATGTTGGCGTTGGGGTGGAGGGCGGCCATTTAGGAAGTACGTGACCATCCCCTCCCGCAAGCGGGAGGGGCAGCGAGACTTGCCAGCTTGCTGGCTAGTCGCAGCGGGGTGGGCCATCGCACCGTCAATGCCCACCCCCGACCCCTCCCGCAAGCGGGAGGGGAGAAGAAATGTCCGCTTCCGCTCGTTAGCGGCCACCGAATGTGTAGCTGAGCGCGATGCCGCCCGAGGGCTGGCTGCGCGATCCCAGCTCGCGCGTCACCGGCGAATCGGCGGCGTCGCCGACGAGCCGGTCGTAGCGGCCATAAACGGCGATGCCCCAGCGTTTGCCGAGCATCCGGTGGTAACCTGCGGTGACGCCGACCGACTGGATGCCGCCGCCGGGATCATAAGCGGCAAGGCCCGACGTCGCCGCGGCGGCCGGGGTCACGCCGAAATAGGCGCGATGGTATTTGGCATCGCCCAGCGTCACACGCGGGCCGATCGAGAAAAGCCAGTCGTCGCCCTGCCGTGCGACATAGTCGGCGGTCACCTCGCCAACCCAGCCCTTGTGGCCGCTGAGCGCCTTGCGGCCTTCGACGCGAAGGCGCAGTGCGGGGGTCAGGTGGACCTGTGTGAAGGCGCCGGCCTCGACCGAAAAGCCGACCTTGGGCAGGTCGGCGCCGATATCGGTGGCCTTGCGCTTGCCTATGAAGCCGACCGCGGGCCCGAACGCGAATTTGCCCGAGCGAATGAGCGGCGATCCCAGGCTTTCGTCGGGCGCCTCGAAGACAAATTCGTCGTCGCGGGTGCGCGAAAAATCGACATAGGGGCCGACGCTGAACTTGTCCGCACCGGGCCACGAGGGCGCCAGTTGCGGCCCCAGGATCAGGCGCGTCCGTTTTTCCCCGCCTTCGCCGGTTTCCTGTGCGTTCGCCGGAACAGCGAAAAGCGCGAGCATGGTGATAAGCAAGGCGGAGAATTTGCTGCGATGGGTCATGCGAAATCCTTGTTGTTCCGCATGAAATTCTCTGCGGTAGCGTTTCGTTCCTGCATCTGGTCGTGAACGAAGATTATTACAGTGGCGACCAGCCCGCTGTATCGTCGCTGTCGTCTTCGCCGGGTTCGGGATGTCCGATCGCTTCCAGCAATGTGTCGAGCACCTCGGGCACGCCCGCGCCGCTGGCGCCCGACAGCGCCATCACCTGATGACCGCTTTCGGCGGCCAGCTCGGCCGAGAGCGCGGCGATCAATTCGTCGTCAAGCGTATCGATCTTGTTCAATGCGACGATGACCGGCTTGTCGATCAGGTCGGCGCCATAGGCTTCCAGCTCGTCGCGGACGATGCGGTAGCTGGTCGCGACATCCTCGTCATTGGCGTCGACGAGGTGGAGCAGCACGCGGCAACGCTCGATATGACCGAGGAAGCGGTCGCCGACCCCGGCGCCGTCGGCAGCGCCTTCGATCAAGCCGGGAATATCGGCGACGACGAACTCATTGCCCTTGTGGCTGACGACGCCGAGCTGGGGGCGAAGCGTGGTGAAGGCATAGGCCCCGACCTTGGCCTGCGCATTGCTGACCGCGTTGATGAACGTCGACTTGCCCGCGTTGGGCAGGCCGACGAGGCCCGCGTCGGCCAGCAGCTTGAGCCGCAGCCACACCCATTTTTCCTCGCCCGGCCAGCCGGGGCCGTGCTGGCGCGGGGCGCGGT
>Ga0155548_155_pt3 | contig 15244 bp, 12 predicted proteins | sample RifCSPhighO2_12_FD_107205 | JGI IMG/M metagenome (GOLD analysis project Ga0155548, IMG submission 107205) | Sphingopyxis sp. RIFCSPHIGHO2_12_FULL_65_19
GGCGGCTGGGTGGCGTGGCGCTATGCGCTGGCCCAGCCCGCGCGGGTCGACGCGTTGCTGTTGATCGACGCCGCGGGAATGCCGCTGCGCAAGGGGGAAAAACGCCCCGAATCGAACGTCGGTTTCCGCATCCTCGAATATCCCTTTGGCCGCTGGCTCGCGACCCGGGTGACGCCGCGGATGCTGGTCGAACAGTCGCTGCGCGGGTCGGTCGAGAAACAGGATATCGTCGATGATGCGATGATCGATCGCTATTGGGAATTGCTGCGCTTTCCCGGCAATCGCGCCGCGACCGTCCTGCGCGCGCGGATGGACCGCGAACCCGAAATGGCGGCGCGCGTCGAAGAGATCAAGGCGCCGACGCTGATCCTGTTCGGCGACAAGGACCGGCTGATCAACCCGACCGCGGCCAAGACCTTCAACGAACGGATCGCCGGCTCGACGGTCGTGCTGCTGCCCGGCATCGGCCATCTGCCGATGGAAGAAGCGCCCGATGCGACCGCCCAGGCGATCGCCGATTTCCTCAAGCTGCGGCTTGCACCGCCCCCGGCTGATCGAGGAACTGGCTGATCCGCGCCGCAACGGCGGCAGCATGGGTGAAGGGGAAGAGGTGCGATCCCGGCACCACATCCAGCACCGCGCCGTCGATCTGGTCGGCCAGCATCTGGCCGAAACAGGCGGGCATGACGCCATCGCGTTCGCCCGCCAGCACCAGTGTCGGCAGGTTTTTCAGTCCGGACAGGAAACCGACGCTGCTCCATCCGGTCATCGCCGCGGTCTGGTAAGCGATGCCCAGCGGGGTCGCGGTCTGGATCTTGAGCCCGCTCGCGACCATGTCGTCGTCGAACATGGCCGCCCAGCCGATCCCCGGCGCGCCCATGACGGGCGTGGTCGCCATCAGCACCAGCCGCCGTACGCGGCCCGGGAACTGGATCGCGATCTGCTGTGCCAGCGCGCCGCCCCAGCTGAACCCGGCGAGGTCAAGGCTCTTGTGGCCCAGACGGTCGGCTATCTCCATCACCACCGCCGCAATGGTCGGCGCGCCATAGGGCAGCAGCGCGTCGGGCGATCCGCCGACGCCGGGCATGTCGAGCGTCCAGACTTCACGGCCGTGGATTTGCGCCAGCAGCGGCGCTGCGGCGACGATATCGGCGCCGATGCCGTTGAGGAACAGCAGCGGCGTGCCGGGGGCGCCTTCACGCCAGCGCGCGACGCGCAACGAAAGGCCGTAGACATTCTGGGTGGTGATGGCGGGGCGGCCGCTGATCCTGCTCATCGTGGAGCCTTCGCATATCTTGATGGCACGCGAAAGACCGCTGGCCTACTCCGCCAGCCGCGCCGGTTCCGCCGCCTGCTCATAACGCAGGCAATCGAAAATCTTGGCGCCCGCCAGAAAAACCGACCCGGTGCAGGCGAGCAGCAGCAACTTGCCGCCAAGCCCCGGATATTCGTGCAGATAGGCGGCGCCGCGCGCCATCGCCCCGACGGCGAGGGCATAGATGATGAGGCACGCTTCAAAGCGGGTCTTGATGACGAACAGGCGTCCGATTTTTTTCAGCATCACCCTTTGTCCAGCAAGAGCCGTGCCACCGGCGCAAAAGCGGGAATCGCCGCGCCGGGCTTATGGTAAATTGTAAGTTAATCCGACAGGTGAGGGCAAGGGGTGCCTGTCCTGGGCAGAGGAAGGCCCGCCAACATCCTTCCTGTCGCACAGCGATGGGGAGGGGGATCGCTTGCGAAACGACGGGCGGATAAGGGCTGCGTCCAACCGGCCGCCCGTCTCTCGCGTGGGACGAGCCGCTACGCCGTGCGCGCGAACCAGATGACGTGTCGGGGGCCTTTGCCGTTGGACCGCGCGCGGACGCCGACTTCCTCGACCCGGAAACCGGCCGCGCCCAACCGCGCCTTGAACCGTGCATCGGGCGCCGCCGACCAGATCGCCAGGATGCCGCCGGGTTTCAAGGCGGCCTTTGCCGTCGCCAGCCCCGCAGGGGAATAGAGCCGGTCGTTCGCAGGGTGCGTCAGGCCGTCGGGACCATTGTCGACGTCGAGCAGGATCGCGTCGTAGCGGCGCGTAGCCGCTGCAATGGCCGTCGCGACGTCGCCGATGACCAGCTCGACGCGCCGATCGTCGAGGCAGCCCGCCGCAAGGTCTGCCATCGGCCCGCGCGCCCAGTCGACGATTTCGGGGACCAGCTCGGCGACGGTGATTTTCGCGTCAGGCCCCAGCCGCGCGAGCGCCGCGCGCAGGGTAAAGCCCATGCCATAACCGCCGATCAACAGATGCGCCTTGTCGGGGCTGCGCAGCCGATCGCACGTCATCGTCGCCAGCGCTTCCTCGGACCCGCTCATCCGGCTGCTCATCAATTCATTGCGGTCGATCGCGATGATGAAATCGCCGCCGCGCCGGTACAGCCGCAGCTCGTCGCCGCCGGGCACCGCCGCCGTGCCGATCAGTTCGCGCATCTTCACGGGCAGGTCAGACGAGTTCGCCGAGGCCGAGCGTTTCGAGCAGTGCTGCCCGCGCGCTCCGCACCTCGCCCGCCAGCGTCGCCGACGCAAGGTCGCCGGGGGCGATCGCCTCGGGCCAATGGCTCGCGACGATCGCGGCGATCCGGTCGAGCTTCGCTTCGTCGGCCAGGAAGCGCGGATCGACCGTCGCCGGATCGGCGACGACGCGCAGCCGCAGGCACGCCGGGCCGCCGCCGTTCGCCATCGACTGGCGAACATTGACCGGCAACAGGCGGCGGATCGGGCCATTGCCCGCGACATGGGCTTGCAGCCAGGTCCATACCGCGGGCGTGTCCTGCGCCTCGGTCGGCAGCACCAACCCCATGCCGCCGCCATCGGGCAGGCTGACGAGCTGGGCGTTGAACAGATAGGATTTGATCGCGTCGGGCAGGCTCACCGCGCTCGCGGGCACCTCGACGATCTCGACCGCGGGAAAGGCGGCGCGGATTTCGGCATGCGCCGCCTCGCGATCCTCGAACGCGCTTTCGTGCGTGAACAGCACATGCTCGTTCGCAACCGCGACCACATCATTGTGGAACGCGCCGCCCTGGATGGCGCTGTCCGACTGGCGGATGAACAGCGTCCGCGCGGGATCAAGCCGGTGGCGCCGCGCGATCGCCTTCGACGCGTCGAGGTGCTGGCGTGCGGGGAAACGGCCGCCGCCGACCCCATAGACGAAGATTTCGACGCCAGCGGCATCATGTCCGCTACACAAGCGCATGTGGTTCGCCGCGCCCTCGTCGCCAAAGGGGGCGGGGACGGGTGAATGCACGGCAAAGGCGGCATCGGCAAAGGCAAGGCGAAGCTGCGCCAGCGTGCCCGGCCATTCGTGGCTGCGGTGCGGCATGGTGACAAGGTTCGCGACGGTCAGATGGCATTTGCCGTCGGCGCTGTCGGGCGCGGGCGACACGGTCGCGGCGTTTGCCGCCCACATCGACGATGCCGACCACGCCTGCGCGCGCAAATGCCCCTCGGCCTGTTCGGGTGTCGTGCCGAGCGTGTCGAGCCAGGGCGCGTCGGGCCGGTCGAGCGGCGCAAAGAAACCCTGCGGCAGCCCGAGCGCCAGATTGTGGCGCATCTTGTCGATGCCCTGAAGCGCCGCCGCGCGCGGCTGCGATACGTCGCCGGCATTGTTTGCCGACGCGATGTTGCCGCGGCTGAGGCCCGCATAATTGTGGCTGGGGCCGATGATTCCGTCGAAGTTGATTTCGGTGAGCATCGGTTACCGGCCGATCCAGCTGATCGCATCGCCCTTGCCGACGCCCAGGATCCGCGCTGCCTCTGCGTCGATCGTCGCATCGGCGCCGACCTTTCCGAAACAGCAGCGAAAATCGGCGAGCCGGCCGGTTGCGATCAGCGCGTCTTCGCCGGCATCCTGGCCGGCGGGGATGATGCCCGTCACATCGACATGCTTGGCGTCGCGAATGCTCGCGACCTGATCGGTGCGCGCGGTCATGGTCGGGCCCCCGTCAAAAATGTCGACATAATTTTCAAAGGCAAAACCCTCATTCTCCAGCATCCGCATCGCCGCGCGCCCGGTCGGATGCGGCACGCCGATGACGCTGCGCGCATGTTCGCCCAGCATCGCGATATAGACGGGATGCTTGGGCATCAGGTCGGCGATGAACTGGTTGCCATGGACGGCGTTGAACTGGTCGGCTTCCTGGAAACTCATGCCAAAGAATTTGCCCGCGACGCCGTCCCAGAAAGGCGAACCGCCGGCTTCGTCGATCACGCCGCGCAGCTCGGCAAGGATGCGGTCGCCGAAGCGCGGCCGGTGACGCGCGATGAACAGATAACGCGAGCGCGCGAGCAGCAGCCCCAGCCCGCCCGCGCGGGCGGCCGGGTGCAGGAACAGCCCGCCAACCTCGCTGGCGCCGTTGAGATCGTTGCTCAGCATCAGCACCTGCGCATGGAAAGTGCGGCCGAGCTGCTCGCTATGCTTGCTGTCGGTGCCGATGCGATAGGAATAAAAGGGCCAGCGCTGCCCGACCTGGCCGAAAATCTGGCAGGTGCCGCGCACTTCGCCGCTGTCGAGATCCTCGAGCACCATCAGATACAGCTCGTCGGCAGGATATTCCCTTTCCGACGCAAAGCCGCCTTCAGCGCGTTCGAGCTTGGCGCGCAGCGCCTTTTTGTCGGGGGGCAGGTTGGTGAAGCCGCCCCCGGTCAGCTTCGCCATTTCGTAAATGCTTTGCAGGTCGCCCGGTTTGGCCGCCCGGATCACATAGTTCACACAGTCCCCCGTTCCGCTATTCTTATCATGGTCAGTGCCGACAATTGCGCGCGTTCGGGCAAGCTGCCGACGATCAGGAATTCGTCCGACGAATGGATCGCCCCCCCGCGCGGTCCCATCGTGTCGACGACCGGCACGCCGCAGGCCGCGATATTATTGCCATCGCACACCCCGCCGGTCGCGTTCCAGCTGATCGGCGGCAGGCCGAGCGCGGCGCCGCAGTCGCGCACCAGCTCGAACAATCGCGTCGCTGCGGCATCGAGCGGTTTGGGCGGGCGGTTGAAACCGCCATGGACGTGACAATGCACGTCATGGTCGCGCGACACCGCCGCAATCGCATCGCGCATCGCTGCCTCGGCCGCCGCCATCGCCTCAGGGGTCGACGGGCGCATGTTGACGCGCAGGATCGCGCTGTCGGGGACGATATTGTTCGGCCCGCCGCCGTCGATCTTTGCGGGATTGACCTTCAGCGTATCGGATTTCAGCGCGCCAAGCCGCAGCGCGAGGTCGGCGGCGGCGAGCAGCGCATTGCGTCCCTCGTGCGGATTGCGCCCGGCATGTGCGGCGCGGCCATGGACGATGACGGAAAAATTGCCGCTCCCCGGCCGCGCGCCCGCCAGCGTGCCGTCGGGCAGCGCGGGCTCGTAAGTCAGCGCCGCGGTCTTGCCCTTCGCCAGTTCGGCGATCAGCCGCGCCGATGCCTGGCTTCCCGTTTCCTCGTCGCTGTTGATCATCACGTCATAGCCGACACGGCCCGCGAGCGGCGAGGCTTCCAGCGCCGTCAGCGCCGCGAGGATCACCGAAATGCCCGCCTTCATGTCGGCGGTGCCGGGACCGTTGAGCACGCCGTCGTCCAGCCATTTGAGCGTCTGGAACGGATGGTCCGCGGCAAAGACGGTGTCCATATGCCCGGTCAGCAGCAACTGGACCGGCGCCTCGGGCCGCACGCGCACATGCAGGTGGTCGCCGCGCTGGATGGTGTTGACGGTGCCGGCGCTATCGACGCTCTCGACCGGATCGGCGGTAACCAGCCGGACGTCGCCGGGCAGCGCCGCAAAAGCATCGGCCAGCGCGCCCGCGACAGTTTTCAGACCGGCGAGATTGCCCGTGCCGCTGTTGATCGCGGCCCAGCTCTCGACCTGTGACAGCATCGGCGCATCGGCGGCGCGTTCGAGCAGTTCGGTTTCGGTTGCGGTGACGGATGTCATGCCGCGGCTATAGACGCGGGCAGGGCCTTTTGGCGACCCCCGACAAAGCGTCAGCGCGTCTGCGCGGGTTTGGGCAGCGGGGTGTAGCCGCGAAGCTGCGCCGCCTCGCGCGGCGAAAGCTCGGCTTCGATCGCGGCCAGATTTTGGTTCGCTCGCGCGTCCTTACGCCCCTTCTGCCTGGTCCCCGGCTTAGGAGGAATGCGGGATGGCGGCAGCGATGAAGAGGGCAAGGCAGGCAAGGGCGCGGCGCAGCACGGTCGATGTCGTCTTCTGGTTGGGCACGGCGCGTGGCAACACTCGCGGATCGACGGCGGATTTCGCGACGGCGATACCGTAAATCACTGCCGTCCGCCGCCGGTTCGGCTAGGTCCGCATTCTATTTCCCCGAATCGCAACGCATTAACGAAAAGTTCGAGCCGGCTTCGCTAGGCTGGCCGAACCGATAAGCGAGTGAGCCGATGACGACCGCCTTTGTGCTTGGCATCAACATGTCCATTGCCGGCGTTTTTGCCGTGGCGTTCGCCGTGGTGGCGGCCACGAACCGCAGCGCGCGCGGGGCGCGTTGGCTTGCGGCGGGCTATGGCATGGGCATCATCTATGTCGCGCTCGAATTTCTGTTGACGCGGCAGGTCGACCCGACCCCCGTCGGGATCGGCATATTTCTGGTATTTCTGCTCGCGCTCAGCTTCGCATTGATCGGCACCGCCTATCATTACCGCACCCGACCGCCGTGGAGCGCGATGGCGGCGATCTGGGTCGCAACCATCCTGGCCGTGCCGGTGATCTTCAGCATGGCCTATGGCTCGACACCGCGGCTGATGCTCTATCAGCTTCCCTATTTCGCGATGCAGGGCTTGCTGGGGCTGGTGGTCTGGCGCTCGGGACGGCGGCAGGCGCTCGACCTGTTGCTGATCGCCCTGCAAGTGATGGCGGCGCTTATCTATGTCGCCAAACCCTTCGTCGCGGCGATCGTCGGCACGGCCAGCGCACCGCAGGGCTATATGGCGACAACATATGCCGCGATTTCGCAGAGCGGCAGCGTCGTCACCCTGATGGCGATCGCGCTCGTCCTGCTGCTCGTGATCATGCGCGATACGACCGCAGAGATGGTGGCACGTTCGGAAACCGATCCGCTGTCCAGTGTGCTCAACCGGCGCGGCTTTGAACATCATGCCGAACAGGCGTTGATGCGCAGTGAGGGAGCGGCGGTGCTGATCGCCGCCGATCTCGACAATTTCAAGAATATCAACGACAGTTTCGGTCATGCGGCGGGTGACGGCGTGATCGCGCATTTCGCGGCGATGCTGGTGGACGCCGCGCCTGCCAAGGCGATCGTCGGGCGCATCGGGGGCGAAGAGTTCGCCGTCCTGTTGCCCGATGCCTTGCTGTCCGACGGGCGGCTTTATGCGGAAACCGTGCGGCTCGCCTTTGCATCGGCGCGATTGCCGGTCCTCGGCGTCGACCGCGGGTTCACCGCATCCTTCGGCGTCGCCCAGCGGACGTCGGACAATTCGCTGTTTGAATTGTCGCGCCGCGCCGACGCCGCGCTGTACCGGGCCAAGGCCGCCGGGCGGAACCAGGTTCGCGTCGCGCTGGGCGAAATGCCGCCCGCGGCGGCGCTCGGCGCCGCCTGACCTCAGACCGCGAGCAGCGGCGTGTCTTCCTCGCGCGGGGGCGCGGCTTCAAAGCCGGGCAGGGGGTCGAAGCCATCGTCGCTCAATTCGATCGATGCCAGCCCGCCGAGCTTGAAATGGCCGAGACGCGGGTCTTCGTCGGATCGCCAGCTTTTGTTGAGGTTCAGCGCGCTGATGAACAGGTCGCCGCGTCGCTCGAACAAAAGATGCGGCGCCAGCGTCAGCACCTGGCCGTTATAGTGCGCGGTCACCAGACGTTTGCGGGCGATCGCTTCCATCAGTTTCAGTCGTGTGTCGTCCATGAGTCCGGATCAGTTGGGGAGAGAGATTTTTTCGTTGTGCGATGCAACGTAAACTACATGGCCCCCATTGAAAAGCGCCCATTGCCAATCGAAACCAATCGCGGCATAGCGCGCTGGCCCTTTCCTCCCCGGGTCCACTGGCGCAGCCGCGCCGACCAGAGGGTGCTTGCATGACCGAATTTCTCGACCGTTCCGGCCTGTCCGTCGATTCGCGACTGGCCGATTTCATCGAGCAGCGCGCGCTGCCGGGGACGGGGCTGGACGCCGATCAATTCTGGAACGACTTCGCGGGCCTGCTCGGCAAATTCGCGCCCGAAAATGCAGCACTGCTGGCGAAACGCGAGGATTTGCAGGCGCAGATCGACGCGTGGCACGAAGCGCGGGTCGGACAGGCGCATGACGCGGCCGCCTATCAGGCTTTCCTGCGCGAAATCGGCTATCTCGTTCCCGAGCCCGCGGCGTTCCAGGTCGGCACGCAAAATGTCGATCCCGAAATCGCGACGATGGCCGGGCCGCAGCTCGTCGTCCCCGCACTCAACGCCCGCTTCGCGCTAAATGCCGCCAATGCGCGCTGGGGCAGCCTCTATGACGCGCTTTACGGCACCGACGCACTCGACGCGCCGCCCGCAATTCCGGGCGGTTATGATGCGGTACGCGGCGCGGCGGTGATTGCCCGCGCCAAGGCGTTTCTGGACGCGACGGTGCCGCTCGCGTCGGGAAGCTGGGCCGACTGGCAGGGTGGACAGCCGACGCTTGCCGATCCGGCGCAATGGGTGGGCAGCAAGCCCGGCGGCATCCTGCTCCGCCACAACGGCCTGCACATCGAACTGGTGATCGATTCGGCAAGCGCGATTGGTAAAAGCGATCCGGCGGGGATCGCCGATGTTGTGCTCGAAGCGGCGCTGACGACGATCATCGACCTGGAGGACAGCGTCGCGGCGGTCGACGGTGAAGACAAGGTGCTCGGCTACACCAACTGGCTCGGCCTGATGCGCGGCGACCTGACCGAAAGTTTCGACAAGGGCGGCAAGACGGTCACGCGCGCGATGGAGGCCGATCGGACATGGACCTCGCCGTCGGGTGAGGCATTCACGCTCCACGGCCGCAGCGTGATGTTCGTGCGCAACGTCGGCCATCTGATGACGACGCCGATGATCCGGCTGCCCGGCGGTGCCGAAGCGCCCGAAGGGCTGTGCGACGCGGTGATTACTTCGCTCTGCGCGCTCCACGACCTCAAGGGTCTCGGCGCGCTCGCCAACAGCCGTGCGGGCAGCATCTACATCGTCAAGCCGAAGCAGCACGGGCCCGAGGAATGCGCCTTCACAAACCGGCTGTTCGACCCGGTCGAGGATATGCTGGGCCTCGCGCGCCACACGATCAAGGTCGGCGTGATGGACGAGGAACGTCGCACCAGCGCCAACCTCGCCGCCTGCATCCACGCGGTCAAGGACCGCATCGTCTTCATCAACACCGGTTTCCTCGACCGCACCGGCGACGAAATCCACACGTCGATGCGCGCGGGTCCGATGATCCCGAAAGGTGAGATGAAGGCGAGCGACTGGATTGCTTCTTACGAGGATCGCAACGTGCGCATCGGCCTCGCCTGCGGCCTGTCGGGCAAGGCGCAGATCGGCAAGGGCATGTGGGCGATGCCCGACCTGATGCGCGCGATGCTCGATGCCAAGATCGGCCATCCCAAATCGGGCGCGAACACCGCCTGGGTGCCGTCGCCGACCGCCGCGACGCTCCACGCGCTGCACTATCATCAAGTCGATGTCTTCGCGCGTCAGACGGAAATCGCGGGCGAAGCGGTGCCCTCGCTGGACCGCCTGCTCGCCATCCCCGTCGCGACGGGGCGTAACTGGAGCGAAGCCGAAATCACCCGCGAACTCGACAATAATTGCCAGGGCATATTGGGCTATGTCGTGCGCTGGATCGACCAGGGCGTCGGCTGCTCGAAGGTCCCCGACATCGACGACGTCGGCCTGATGGAGGATCGCGCGACGCTGCGCATCGCCAGCCAGGCACTCGCAAACTGGCTGCTCCACGGCGTCTGCACCGCGCAGCAGGTCGATGCCGCGCTCGCGCGCATGGCGGCCAAGGTCGATGCGCAGAACGCTGGCGATCCGCTCTACGAAAAACTGACCCCCGACGGCATCGCATATCAGGCCGCGCGCGCGCTGATCTTTGAAGGCGTGACCCAGCCGTCGGGCTATACCGAGCCGCTGCTGCACAAATATCGCCAGGCGAAAAAGGCGGCCTAAGGCCGGTCCAAGTAGTTTCTCCTCTTCGTCATCCCGGACCCGATCCGGGATGACGAAGGAAGACAATCTGGATTCGTGCGCTCTCGCCGCCGCTTTGATACAATACAGCTTGCTCCGTCCGCCTATAACGCGGCATTTGCGGTATATGGCAAACTGGGGGCAGGGCGATGACGGCACCGTTCAATTTCGGGCAGCTCAAATTTCTGAAGGCGTTGACCGAGGCATTGTTTCACGACGCCGACATGGTCATTTCGGCCGATCAGGTCGTCGCCAATATCTGCGACCTGTTCGACAAGGTGGGCGGGACCAAGCTCGACGAGATCCAGCTGTCGTTGACCGCGACCGAATTGGTGCTCGGTGGCCCATTCTTTACCGAGGATGACGTCGCCGGGCGCGCCGCAAAGCTCAAAGCCCGGCTCCAGAACAGCCAGATCGACCTGTTTCAGGATATGGCGCGGCTGCGCGGCATCATCTATGCCTGCTATTACGGCCATTGGCAGCCTGGGCTGGAACCCGGCGACCAGAGTGCCAACGCCGCCAACCCGGTGCATCGCCAGATCGGTTTCACCCTGCCGAAATTCCGCCAGCGCGGCAATTATGACGTGCCGCTGGAGCCCGTGCGCGGGCGCGAGATCGACCCCGCGCATATCCTCGATGCCGACAGCGTTGAAGGCGAATATGACGTGATCGTCATCGGTTCGGGCGCCGGGGGCGGGGTCGCCGCCTATAATATCGCGGCGCAAGGCTACAAGGTTCTGATCGTCGAGGCAGGGCCATTCTATCCCAGCCACGCGATCACGCATCACGAGCTCGACATGATCGCCAGTCTTTACAAGCATGGCGCGCTGCAAACCTCCACCAACCGCGATTTCGTCGTGTTTCAGGGGCGCTGCGTCGGGGGCTCGTCGACGATCAACAACGGCATCTGCCTGCGCGTCAACGAGGCAGGCCGCACCCACCCCGACGCGAAGGATGTCCTTGCCAAATGGGCGAGCATTGGCGCGCCGGTCGACGCCGCCGCCTTTCACGCCAGCTACGACGCTGTGCAGGCGAAGCTCGGCATCGCGCCGATCGAACCGCGCAGCGGACGTCACAACGGCCCGCACCTGATCGAGGGGTGGCGCCGCTTTGCCGCGGGGTCGAACGACCCCCGCGACCAGCGGGCGATCGCCGACTGGTTCGCCAAAAATTTCGGCCCGCCGAACACCGTCAACGCCTGCGCCTATTGCGGATATTGCAATTCGGGCTGCGCCTATGGCCGCCGCATGGGGGTCGCGCAAACCTATCTGCCAGAGGCGTGCCGCGATTTCGGGGCGCGCATCCTGCCGAATACCAAGGCCGATCGCATCGTTTGGCAGACCGCCTATGACGGACGGCGCGAGGCAGAGGCGGTGAAACTGATCCTGCCCGACGGGTCGAAGACGCTGGTCCGCGCGCGTGTCGGCGTCGTTGTCGCGGCGGGGACGATCGCTTCGTCGAAACTGCTCGACCGCAGCGATATCGACGGCACCGGCTATCAGGTGTCGCTCAACGTCGCCTCGCCCGTCGTCGCGCTGATGCCCGATGGTATCGGCGGCGATGCGTGGGACGAGGACCAGATGTCGAGCTATGTCGACTGCGGCGATTTCCTGCTCGAAAGCCATTTTCAACCGCCGATGTCGATGGCCTCGCTGATGCCCGGCTGGTTCGGCGATCATGCGACGCGCATGAAGAATTTCGGCCGCGTCCATTCGGCGGGCATATTGTTTCCCGCCGACCGGCGCGGGCAGATCGTCGACGGCAAATTGAAGTTCAGCCTTGACGCCAGCGACGACCTGCCGGTGCTGCGCGACGCGATGGCGACATTGACGAAGGTGCATTTCGCCGCGGGCGCGCTGGAATGCTATCCCGCCCTCGCCAAGGGACAGACGATCACCCCCGACATGGATGTCGACGCCTTTTTCCGCGATGCGATCCGCGAACAGGATGACGTCACCCTGTCGAGCAGCCATCCGCACGGCGGCAATGCGATCAATGAGGATCCGCAACATGGCGTCGTCGACCCCGACTGCCGCGTCCACGAAACGACCAATGTGTTCGTCACCGATGCCAGCACCTTCCCAAGCTGCATCCGCGTCAACGCGCAATGGACGACGATGGCGATGGCGCAATATGCGACCGGGCGGCACGATCCCTTTCGCTGAGCCGCAATCGCGCCTACATGGCGCGCGCATGTTCCAGGTCGCCGCCCTCTATCGCTTCGCGTCGTTCGACGATCCTGCCGCCCTGCGCCAGCCTTTGCTCGATCTGTGCGCGGCTGAGGGCGTGATGGGCACGCTCCTCCTCGCGCGCGAAGGCATCAACGGCACGATCGCGGGCACCGAAGCGGGAATCGCCGCGGTGCTCGGCCATATTCGCGGCCTGCCCGATTGCGCCGGACTCGACGTCAAATTTTCGACCGCCGCCGCTATGCCGTTCCAGCGGATGAAGGTGCGGTTGAAAAAGGAAATCGTGACGATGAAGGTCGCGGGACTCGACCCCGCGCGCGACGCCGCGCCCTATGTCGACCCCGCCGACTGGAACGCGCTCGTCGACGACCCCGATACGGTGCTGATCGACACCCGCAACGGCTTCGAGGTCGGTTACGGCAGCTTCGACGACGCGATCGACCCCGACACGAAAAGCTTTGGTGAATTTCCCGATTGGTGGCGCGCGAACGCCGACCGTTTTGCGGGCAAGCGCGTTGCGATGTTCTGCACCGGCGGCATCCGCTGCGAAAAATCGACCGCTTTCCTGCGGCACGAGGGCGTCGAGGATGTCGTCCACCTGAAGGGCGGCATATTGGCGTATCTGGAGCAAGTTCCTGCCGAAGAAAGCCGCTGGCACGGCAGCTGTTTCGTGTTTGACGAGCGGGTGAGCGTGGGGCACGGACTGGTCGAGGTGGGCGAGAAGGAATAGCGGTTCGGTGTCCGCTTACTCACTATCTTTCGTCACCCCGGACTTGATCCGGGGTCCATGACGACGGTTCTGTTATGGATCCCGGATCAAGTCCGGGGTGACGAGGAAGAGAAAACCCTCCCCATCGCTGCGCGACAGGAAGGATATTATGTCCGCTTCCGGTCGCTACCCCACCGTCAGCGTATAGGTCACCCGGTAATCGCTGGCATCGCCGTCCAGCGTCCGGGTGAACGTCCCCGGCGTATCGCCAAGGTCGATCGTCCCGATATTGTCACTACCGCCGATGTCGTCGAACTCGCGCAGTTGGAAACTCACCGACTGGTCGAACTCGAAACTTTGGTCGACGACCCAGCTCTCACCCTTTTTGATCGAGTAAATCTCGCTCTTGCCCTCGGGAAATCGCTGCCCCGTGTTGAACCGCAGGAACAGCTGGTCGGGCAAGCCAAGTCCAAGGCGGCCGGTCAGCTTGACGCATTCGACGCGGACGTTCGACAGGGTGAATTTGCGCGTCGCGGGACGGGCTGCGGCGGCCGGTTCGGTCATCGCCGTCATCGTCACCGGCGCTGCGATCGCAGCCGGGCCTTTCAGCAGCCGGTTGATATTGTCGCCCGCCTGTCCCGCATATTTGCCTGCCGGAAATTCGGCGAGATAGGCGCTGAAGCCGCGGACGCTGTTTTCCGACGTCGCTCCCTTCCACAGCAACTCCTCCAACCCGCTGCGGTCGCCCGCCGCCTTCGGGGCGGGCGCCGCGGCGCGGGGCACCAGATAGACCGGCGTGCCGGTGATGCTCGCGCTGACGAACGGGCGCTGGCTGCCGCCGGTCGCCGCCAGCACATCGTCGCGGATCAACCCGCCCAGCAGTTGCACCGGCACATCGGGCTGCGGCAGGCGTTTGGCGAGTGAGGTGGCAAAGGGTGAATTGCCGCTGGTGCCGTCGGCGGCGGTTTGTCCCGGTGCGGCGGCAAAGATGACGAGCACATCGTCGGCCTCGACCCCCGCCAGCCCGTTTTCGACCGCGCGCGTCCCCGACCGCCACGACCGGCCAAAGGGGTTGTTGCGGCACGAATCGAGCACGACCATGCGAATCTGCGCCCCCGATACCGATTCCATCAAGCGATCGAGGTTGATCGCCTCATAAGGCAGGTCGAGGTCCGATTTCAGCTGCGCGTCGGTCGGGATCAGCCAGTTCTTGCCCTGTGCCTCGATCCCGTGCCCGGCATAATAGACCATCGCGACCTCCGCCCCGTCGGCCTTGGCGCGAAAATCGCGCATCGCTTTCTGGAAATCATTGACCGCCAGGTCGGATGCGACGGTCACATCGTCGAACCCGGCCGCGCGCGCGGACGCGGCGATGATCCGGATGTCGTTGGCGGGGTTCGCCAGCCGGCTGGTATTGGCATAATCGCCATTGCCGATGACCAGCGCGACCTTCCGCGCCTCGGCCGCGGTGGGCGCGAGCAGGAACAGGAGGATGAGGGTGACAAACCAGAATCGCATCATCTCGCAATCCTCTCTTCAACGGGCTTTGGCGTGGCTAGGCTGCGCGCGCCGCACCATATTCGACCCAGCCAAAAGGTCGCGGCGTCTGGGGCATATAGGCGGCGGCCTGCCGATCGACGGCAAAGCCCGCCTTTTCATACGCATCGCTGATCGGGCGCGTCAGGTGGCAATTGCCCCCGATCCGTTTCCACAACGGTTCGACCCGCCGCTGCCATTTGGCGACGCCCGCATCGGGCGCGGCGCCATGTTCGAGGAACAGCGCGGTCCCGCCGGGTTTCAATACGCGGCGGATTTCGCGCAGCACCGCGGCCTGATCGGCGACCGAGCAGAGCGTGAAGGTGGTGACGACCGTGTCGAACTGTTCGCTGTCGAACGGCATCGCTTCGCCGATCCCTTCGCGGATATCGGCCTCGATCCCGCGCGCCGCTGCCGCCGCGACGCTCATCGCCAGCAATTCGGGCGACGGATCGAGCCCACTGAAGCTTTCGATCTGCCCCGGGCGGTAAAATTCCATATTGATGCCGCCGCCGCAGCCTAGTTCGAGCACATGGCCGCGCGCGTGCGGCACCACCTTGCTGCGCAATTTCATGATCTGCCCCTGCGAACAGGCGCATTTGATCAACCGCGGCACCCCATGACGTTCCCACCAACT
>Ga0155548_161_pt1 | contig 15207 bp, 5 predicted proteins | sample RifCSPhighO2_12_FD_107205 | JGI IMG/M metagenome (GOLD analysis project Ga0155548, IMG submission 107205) | Sphingopyxis sp. RIFCSPHIGHO2_12_FULL_65_19
GACGACGACAAGAATGACGCCTGGCTGACGCAGGTCCGCTTCACCGGCCCGCTGCCGCAGAATGTCGACGCAACGCTCGTCCTGCCCGCCGATGTCACCGACCAGAGCGGTCGGCGCCTACAGAACCAGTCGAACTTCCCGCTGAAATTTCACATCGACCGCGCCCCGCCGTTGGTCAAATTCGCCGCCGAATTCGGCATATTGGAAGCCGGCGAAGGCGGCGTTCTGCCCGTGACCGTGCGCGGCGTCGAAAGCAGTCTCGTCCGGTCGAACCTCAAAATGCCCGCGACCGCGCTCAAGGTCGGCGACGACGATGCCGCCATCGCGCGCTGGCTGAAACGCGTCGAGGACGCCGACGACAGCGACTATCGCGAGGAAAAGAACGCCGCGGGCAAGGACGTCACGGTCAACTACACCGGCACCAAATCGGTGTTCGACGGTGCGCCATCGGGCGGCGATCGCCGCGACATGGAGCTGGCGCTGCCCGCCGGGGGCAAAGCGTTCGAGGTCGTCGGCATCCCCCTGTCCGAAAAAGGCTTTCACGTCGTCGAGATTGCGAGTCCCGAACTCGGCGCCGCGCTGCTCGGCCGCAAGGCGACGCGTTATGTCGCGACCGCGGCGCTTGTCACCAATATGGCGGTGCATTTCAAATGGGGTCGCGAGGGCTCGCTCGCCTGGGTGACGTCACTCAATACGGGCCTGCCCGTCGCGGGGGCCGAGATCCGCGTCACCGACAGCTGCACCGGCCGCCTGCTCGCGCGCGGGAATGCCGACAAGGCGGGCCGCCTTGCCTTCGCCGGCGGATTGCCGCAGCCCGAAACCTATTCGAGCTGCGAAGAAAAGCCCGACGTCGCGAACAGCGAAGGCCATAGCCTGATGGTCAGCGCGCGCTCGGGCGATGATTTCAGCTTCACGCTCACCGACTGGGGCAATGGCATCCGCCCCTATGACTTCGACCTCCCCTATGGCTGGTCGGAACGCAGCGATATCCTCCACACCATCTTCGACCGCGCGCTCGTGAAGGCGGGCGAGACGGTGCATATGAAGCATCTGCTCCGCCGCCCGGTCGGCCTCGGCTTCCGCACCCCCGAACCGCTTGCGGGCAAGCTCCGCCTCGTCCACCGCGGCTCGGACACCGAATTTGAAATGCCCTTCAGCATCGCAGCGAACGGCGGCGGAGAGAGCGTCTGGAATGTCCCCGCCTCGGCGCCGATGGGCGATTATGAACTCGTTTTTGTCACCAAGGACAAGGACGGCGAGGACAAGACGATCTGGTCGAACCAGTCGGTCAAGGTCGACGAATATCGCCTGCCGACGATGAAGGCGACGATCACCGGCCCGAAAACCGCGCTCGTGCGCCCCGCCGCAGTGCCGCTGAACCTGTTCGTCGGCTATCTATCGGGCGGCCCCGCGCCGAATATCCCGGTCGAACTGCGCACCAATTTCCGCTCATCCTGGTCGCCGCCCGAGGATTATAGGGATTGGGATTTCGACGGCCAGCCGGTGAAGGAGGGTGTCGTCCAGCTTGACGACAGCGGCGACACCCCCTCGGCCGAGCTGCCGCTGGCGCGATCGGTGCCGCTGAAACTCGACGCCAATGGCGGCGCGACGACAAGCGTGACGGTCGACCAGCCGATTACCGAACCGACGCTGATGGCCGCCGAAATGGATTATGAGGATGCGAATGGCGAGACACTGACGTCGAGCCGCCGCATCACCCTCTACCCCTCCGCCGTCCGCCTTGGGCTCAAGACCGACGGCTGGCTGATGCGCGACAATGATCTGCGCCTCAATTTCATCGCGCTCGACTTGGACGGCAAGCCGATCAGCGGTCAGCGCGTGTCGGTCGCGCTCTATAACCGCGAGATCATCACCGCGCGGCGCCGCCTGATCGGCGGCTTCTACGCCTATGACAACCAGATGCGCACGACGCGGCTCGATGCGACCTGCTCGGCGACAACCGACAGGCTGGGCCGCGCGAGCTGCGCGATGGCGCCCGGCATCTCGGGCGAAGTCACGGTCGTCGCGACGACGCAGGATGCCGACGGCAACGAAGCGCGCGCGGTGCGCTCGGTGTGGCTCGCGGGTGACGACGACTGGTGGTTCGGCGGCGACAATGGCGACCGCATGGATGTGATCGCCGAAAAACCGCGCTATGCGGCGGGCGACACCGCGAATTTCCAGGTTCGTATGCCCTTCCGCGAAGCGACCGCGCTCGTCACCGTCGAGCGCGAGGGGGTGCTCTCCAGCTTCGTCGTGCCGCTCAAGGGCACCAACCCCGTCGTCAAGGTCAAGCTCCCTGCGACCTACGCCCCCGACGTCTATGTCTCGGTGATGGCGGTACGCGGCCGCGTGACGGGCGAAGAAAGCTGGTTCCGCAAGATGAAACGCGCGGTCGGTTTCAAGATCGAAAATAGCGAAGGCGCCCCGCCGACCGCCTTGGTCGACCTCGCCAAGCCCAGCTACCGGATGGGCATCGCGCGCATCAAGGTCGGCTGGGAAGGCCATCAGCTCGGCGTCAAGGTCAAGGCCGACAAGGCGAAATATGCGGTCCGCGAAACCGCGAAGGTCGGCATCGAGGTCAAGACCCCCGATGGCAAGGCGCCGAAAAACGCCGATGTCGCTTTCGCCGCGGTCGACGAAGCCTTGCTCCAGCTCGCGCCCAACGAAAGCTGGGAGGTGCTGAACGCGATGATGGGCGAACGCACGCTCGACGTGCTCACTTCGACCGCGCAGATGCAGGTGGTGGGGAAGCGCCACTATGGCCGCAAGGCATTGGAACCCGGCGGCGGCGGCGGCGGCGACCTGTCGGGGCTGACGCGCGAGGATTTCCGCCCCGTCCTCTTGTGGAAGGGCAATGTGCCACTCGATGCCAAGGGCCGCGCCACCATCGACGTCCCGCTCAGCGACAATCTCTCGGGCTTCCGCCTCGTCGCGATCGCCACCGATGGCTCGCAATATTTCGGCACCGGCGAAACGAGCGTGCGCACCGTGCAGGATCTCGGCGTCTTTGCCGGGATGCCCGAACTCGTCCGCACCGGCGACACCTATGACGCACGCTTCACGCTGCGCAACGGCACCGACCAGCCGATGGAGGTCACCGCGACCCCGACGCTGTCGCCCGCCGTCGCGACCGCGCCGCCGCTCACCGTCACCATCCCCGCGGGCGGCGCCGTGCCGATCAGCTGGTCGATGACCGCCCCCGAAACCACCGGCCCGATTGCATGGACCGTCGATGCCGTCGCCAAGGGGGGCAAGGCCCGCGACCGGCTCGTCTTTGAACAGGTCGTCGAACCCGCGGTCCCGGTCGAGACCTGGGCGGCCAGCCTGTTCCGCGTCGGACCGGCAACAACGCTGCCGATCGCGATCCCGGCGGGCGCGCTGCCCGGCGGCTATGTTGATATTGCGCTCGCGGGCACGCTTGCGCCGCCGCTCACCGGCGTTCGCGACTATATGGCCGCCTATCCCTACAGCTGCTTTGAACAGCAGACGTCGCGCGCCATCGCGCTCGGCGATGTCGGGCGGTGGCAGGCGCTCGCGGGCGCGATGCCGACCTATCTCGATGACGACGGGCTGCTCCGCTATTGGCCGAGCGAAAGCATGACGGGGTCGATTGAACTCACCGCCTATGTCCTGAACGTGACCGCGGCGAACGGCTTCGCGATCCCCGAGGCGTCCAAGGCAAAGATGGTCAAGGCGTTGCAAGCGGTCGTCGAAGGGCGGCTGACCCGCCGCGGCTATGGCCCGTGGGATATCCGGCCCGTGCGCATCGCCGCCTTGGCGGCGCTCGCGCGCAGCAACGCGTCGAGTGCCAACCTCGTCGCGGCGATCGACGTCGCGCCGGTGGACATGGCGACCGGCACGCTCGCCGACTGGCTCGTCGCACTCGAAAAGACGCCGGGCGTGCGGAACGCGCCTGCGCTTCGCACCGCGGCCGAGGCCGAACTCAGAAAGCGCCTCGTCTACGAAGGCACGCGCCTCGACCTCGTCGACGATGCGCGCGCGCCGTGGTGGATGATGACCAGCGGCGACGAAATGGCGATCAAGGCCTTGGAAGCCGTGCTCGGCCGCAAAGGATGGGAGGATGATGCGGGCAAGCTGATGGTCGGTGTCGCGCAGCGCCAGCGGGGGGGCCATTGGGACACCACCCCCGCCAACGCGTGGGGCGCGGTCACCGTCCGCCGTTTCGCCGAACTCTATCCCGCAAGCGCGATCACCGGCGTGACCAATATCAGCCTTGCGGGCGCCAGTGCCTCGCAAAGCTGGCCGCTTCCGGCCGAAACGCCCTCGCCGCTCCGCGTTGCGCTCAATGCCGCGACGATGAGCCTCAATCATCAGGGCACCGGCGCGCCCTGGGCGACCGTCAGCGTCAAGGCCGCGGTGCCCTTGAAGGAGCCGCTCAATGCCGGCTACCGGATCAAACGCTCCGTCAGCATCGTCAAGGCAGCGAACAAGGACCGGCTGACGCGCGGCGACGTGATCAAGGTCCGGATCGAGGTTGTTGCCGCCGCGGGCCGGACGTGGGTCGTGATCAACGATCCGATCGCCCCGGGCGCGACGATCGTCGGCAACCTCGGCGGCCAGTCCGAAATGCTGGGCCAACAGGCGGGCGGATCGGGCGCGCAGCCGAGCTATGTCGAGCGCGGCAAGGACAGCTGGCGTGGCTATTTCGGCTGGATGCCCGCGGGCACCCATGCGGTCGAATATGTCGTCCGCCTCAACGGATCGGGCCGCTTCACCCTGCCACCGACGCGCGTCGAGGCGATGTATTCGCCCGCGATCCGCGGCCAGTGGCCGAACGCGCCGGTCACGGTGGCGAATATGGGGTCGTGATGCTTATCGACCCCCTCCCTCAATTCGTGTGCCCCCGCGAAGGCGGGGACCCATCTCCGGTGGGTTCGCCCTTGCACCGGCAGGAGATGGGCTCCCGCCTTCGCGGGAGCACGCGCTAATTTAGACAATGAATTCGTCCCGCAAACGCCGCCTCCGCGACGCCCTCGCATGGCTCGCCCTCGCCCTGCTCATCCTAACCACCGCCGCGCACCTCGCGACGAAACCGCCCGCCATGCCCGCCTTCGCCGCCGTCCGCGCCGACTGGCAGCCGAGCGAAGCCTGGCTCTATGACCGCGACGGCCAATTGCTCGACAGCGAGCGCGTCGATTTCGAGCGCCGCCGCCTCGCATGGGTGCCGCTGGAGGACATCAGCCCCGCGGTCCGCACCGCCGTGGTGCAAAGCGAAGACCAGCGCTTCTGGTCGCACGGCGGGGTCGACTGGCTTGCCGTCGCGAGCGCCGTTCGCGCGCGCCTGACGATGGGGGGGACGGGCGACCGCTCGCGCGGCGCGTCGACGCTGGCGATGCAGCTTGCCGCCTTTCTCGACCCCAGCCTGGCCCAGCCCGGACAGCGCGACTGGCGCACCAAGCTCCGCCAGATGCGCGCCGCACAGCAGCTCGCCGCCGACTGGTCGCACGAGCAGATGCTCGAAGCCTATTTCAACCTCCTGCCGCTGCGCGGCGAAGCGCAGGGGATCGGGGCCGGTGCGCAAAGCCTGTTTGGCAAGACGCCCGCCGACATGACCGACGCCGACGCCGCGCTGTTCGCCGGACTGCTGCCCAATCCCGCCGCGGGCGCCGAGGCGCTGGGCCGCCGCGCCTGCCGGATCGCGAAAGCGAAGGATTGTTCGGCGATCCGTGCCGCCGCCGCGACTTTGGTGTCGGGCGAGCAGGCCACGCGTTTCGACCCCGCGCTCGCGCCGCACCTTGCCGTCCGCCTGCTCGACAAACCCGGCAAGCGCGTCACCACCACCATCGACCGCCGCATCCAGACCGCCGCGATCGTCGCGCTGCGCCGCCAGCTCGCCGGGCTCGGCTCCGACCGCGTCCGCGACGGCGCCGTCGTCGTGCTCGACAATGCGACCGGCGAAGTCCTCGCCTATGTCGGCGGCGTCGGGCTCAAATCGACCGCCGCGTCGGTCGACGGTGCCAACGCCCGGCGCCAGGCCGGATCGACGTTGAAGCCGCATCTCTATGCGCAGGTGATCGAACATGGCTGGCTCACCGCCGCCTCGATCCTCGACGACAGCCCGGTCCAGCTCGACACCGCCTCCGGCCTCTACGTCCCCAAAAACTATGACCACAGCTTCAAAGGCCCGGTCAGCGTCCGCCACGCGCTCGCCAGCTCGCTCAACGTCCCAGCCGTCCGCGCCCTCGTCATCGACGACGTCCAGCAGTTCCGCGACCGTCTCTGGGCGCTCGGCTATCACGGCCTGGTCGAGGACGGCGAATATTATGGTTTCAGCCTGGCGCTCGGTTCCGCGGAGGTTTCGCTGGTCGAACAGGCCAACGCTTTTCGCACTTTTGCCAATCGGGGACGTTGGTCGCCGGTGCGTTTCACCGCGGCCCGCGATGCCGAAGCGCCGCGCCAGATCGTCGCCCCCGCCGCCGCCTTCATCGTCGGCGACATCCTGGCCGACGCATCCGCCCGCACCGACGCCTTTGGCGCCGACAGCGCGCTGCGCCTGCCCTTCTGGGCAGCGGCGAAGACCGGCACCTCGAAAGCCATGCGCGACAATTGGTGCGTCGGCTGGTCCGATCGTTTCACCGTCGCGGTGTGGGTCGGCAATCTCGAGGGCGATTCGATGCGCGCCGTATCGGGCACCTCGGGCGCGGCGCCGGTGTGGCGCGACGTGATGCTCGCGCTCCATGCAGGCCATCCGGGCAAGCCGCCCGCGATGCCCACCGGGGTCGAGGCGCGCCAGATTGCCCTTCCCGGCACGCGCGAACCCCCGCGCCGCGAATATTTCCTCACCGGCACCGCGCAGAGCGAAATGGCGGCCGCGCCGCAGGCCGCACGTCGTCCGCGGATCACCAGCCCGGTCAGCGGCAGCGTCTACGCGCTCGACCCCGACATCCCGTTGGGCCGCCAGCGACTGGCGGTCACCGTCAGCGGGTCGGTCGCCGGATACCGGCTGATCCTCGACAAACAGCCGCTTGGCGATGCCGATGCGGGGCAGCAAATCCTGCCGCGTCCCGGCGGCCACATGCTAACGCTCGTCGATCCGGGCGGCCGGATGATCGATCGTGTGCGCTTTACGGTACGGTAAGCCGCGATAGCCCCATGAAATTAAGTTGCGCTGGCGCGCGGAGCGGCTAGTCTGCCCCGCCATGAGACGGCGGCAGTTCAGCCGCCCCAAGGGGAAGAATATGCTACTTGACCGGGTAAAGCCGTTGGACGCCATTTTGGCGACAGCGGAAAAAAAGTCGCTGCACCGCACATTGGGTGCCTTTCAACTCACGCTGTTCGGCATCGGCTGCGTCATCGGCACCGGCATTTTCGTGCTGACCGCGGCGGGCGCGCAAAAGGCAGGCCCCGGCCTGATGCTCGCTTTCGCGATCGCCGGCCTGATCTGCATCGTCGCGGCGCTCTGCTACGCTGAAATCGCGGCGATGATCCCGGTTGCAGGGTCGGCCTACACCTATACCTATTCGACGATGGGCGAGATTCTGGCCTGGACCGTCGGCTGGGCGCTCGTCCTCGAATATGCCGTCGCAGCGTCGGCGGTGTCGGTCGGCTGGTCCGGCTATTTCACCGGGACGATATTGAACGAATTCCTGGGGATAGAATTGCCCGCGGCGCTATCCGGCGCCCCCCTCGCGCTTGGCGGCGTCGAGGGCGGTTTCATCAACCTCCCCGCCGTCGTGATCGCGCTGCTCGTCACCTGGCTCTTGATGATCGGCACCACCGAAAGCGCGCGCGTCAATGCGATCCTGGTCGCGATCAAGGTCACCGCGCTCACCGCGTTCATCGTGCTGACGCTGCCCAGCGACTATTTCTCGACCGACAAGTTCAATCCGTTCCTGCCCGCCGGCGTGTTCGGCGGCTTCGGTTCGGGGGTCGGCGCGGTCGGCGCTGCGGCGACGATCTTCTTCGCTTATGTGGGCTTCGACGCCGTCTCGACCGCCGCCGAAGAAACCAAGAACCCGCAGCGCAACGTGCCGATCGGCCTCATTGGTTCGCTGCTGTTCTGTACCGTTTTCTACATCCTCGTCGCCGCGGGTGCCGTCGGCACCGTCGGCGGCCAGCCGATCATGGGGCCGAACGGCGTGCCTTTCCCCGCCGGTTCGGAAGAGCTGGCGCGCCAGTGCGCGACCTATGCCGCGAACGAACTGCCGCTGGTCTGCTCGAACGAGGCGCTGGCGCATGTGCTGCGCCAGATCGGCTGGTCGGGTGTGGGCAACATGCTTGGCATCGCCGCCTTCGTGGCGCTGCCGTCGGTCATCCTGATCCTGCTGTTCGGCCAGACCCGCGTCGCCTTTGTGATGAGCCGCGACGGCCTGCTGCCCGAATCGTGGAGCAAGGTGCATCCGAAGTGGAAGACCCCGCACGTGATCACCGCGATCACCGGCGCCGCGGTGGCCTTCGCCGCCGCTTTCCTGCCCGTCGGCAAGCTGGCGGACATCGCCAATGCCGGGACGCTCTATGCGTTCATGATGGTTGCCATCGCGGTGATGATCCTGCGCAAGACTGCGCCCGATACGCCGCGGGCGTTCAAAACGCCCGCTTTGTGGTTGATCGGTCCGCTGACGATCGCAGGCACGGTGTTCCTGTTCCTCAACCTGCCGTTCGAGGCGATGATCGTGCTCCCGGTGTGGGGCGCCGTCGGCCTGGTCTTCTACTTCCTCTACAGCCGCAGCCGCAGCCACCTCGGCCGCGGCATTGTCGAAGTGCATGAGGATGATCTGGAGCCGCACACGCCGATAAGCTGACGCGTAGCGCAGTCAAATAAAATGGGCCGTCCCGGCATGACCGGGGCGGCCCTTTTGTTTTTCAGAACGGTGTTTTGGGGGCCGTCCCCGGCCGGGTGAACAGCTTGCCGCGTTCGGCCCAGAACACCAGGATGAGACCAACGACGGCGCTGATCAGAAAGGCATAGGCGAGCGGCAGGGTCGATCCGTCATATTGCTGGCCGATCAGCGCACCTACCACCGCCGCCAGCAAGGTCTTGGCAAAGCTCTGATACGACGATGCGACCCCGGCCATATGACCAAAATCCTCCATCGCGATCGAACCAAAATTGCTGCCGATAAAGCCGATCAGCCCGACATTGACCATCATCAGTGCGGTGAACATCCACAGCGTTTCGGCGCCGCTAAGCGCCGCGACAATCTGCGCGATTGAGCTCGCCATGAAGGCGAACACCGCAGTCTGCGACACCCGACGCGCGCCGAACCGCTCGACGATCGCGGCATTGGAAAAATTGGCGATCGCGATCCCCACCGCGACGCAGGCAAAGATCAGCGGGAACCAGCTTTGCGCGTTGAACACTTCGTCGATGATCTGTTCGCTGCTGTTGAGATAACCATAGAGCGCGCCCTGCATCATCCCCGATGCGATCATATAGCCCGCGGCGCGGCGATGCCGCGTCACCGTCGCCCAGCCGCTGACCATCGTCCGCCAGTCAAGCGGACGAACGTCGGCGGGCTCGAGCGTCTCGGGCAGGCGGCGGAGCCAGGCGATCATGACGAGGCCCATGACCGCAAGGACGATAAAGATCGCGCGCCAGCCTGCCACGGCTGCAACCCCGGCCCCGATCGTCGGCGCGATGATCGGCACGATCATGAACACGAGGAAGATCAGCGACAGTCGCTTCGCCATCGCATCGCCCGCGAACAGGTCCCGAATCACCGCGACCACAATCACCCCCAGCGCCGCGCTGACCAGACCGTGACCAAACCGCAGCGCGAGCAGCATCGGAAAGCTGGTCGCGAGTCCGCAGCCGATCGAAAAGGCAACATAAGCGAACAGCGCCGGGACGAGCACGCCCTTGCGCCCGAAGCGGTCGGCGAGCGGGCCATAGATCAGCGAGCCGAAACCAATGCCGAGCAGATAGAGCGAGATGACATATTGGCGGTCGTTGGCGACGAGGACGCCGAGCCCTTTGCCGATCGCGGGCAGCGCAGGCAGCATCGCGTCGATGGCGAGCGCATTGAGCGCCATCACCATTGCCATCATGACCACCATTTCGCGGTCGCCCGGCAGGGTTCGTTTCGGGGGTGGGGCCGGGCTGTGCATCGCAGCAGCCTATGCCCCCAAGCCGGTGCTTTGAACACCCCTCAAGGCAAAGGGCATTGCTATGCAAAGCAAAAGGGCCGCCCCTTGCGGAACGGCCCCTTGCGTCTTTTTGTCGGAAGGCTCAGCCCTGGCGCGTGCCGGTCATCGCCATCGAACCGAATGCACCGGCCTTGATCGTGCCGGTCAGCGCGTCGCCGTCGATCGTCGCTTCGCATTCGAGCGTCATCGGCATCGGCACTTTCATGTTCATGGTCCAGGTCAGTTTATTGCCGTCGACCTTGCCATTTTCGACATCGAGCGCACCCATCGCACCGGCGTTCGAGCCGGTGAAGCTGTCGCCGTCGCTGTTGACCGTGAACACCGATTTCTGATCGCCCATCGGCGACTTGGTTACGCAATCATAGCTGCCATCTACGGACATCGAAGCTCTCCTTACTGAAATCAATGTTAGTTAATCGGAGTCGCTGTTTCGACGGTCAATCCCAATCCGTCAAGCTGCGGTTTGACCACGGCGGCGTCGCCCACGATGACATAGACCAGATCGTCGGTGCTGAGCGCCTTGCGCGCCGCCGCGTCGATCTCGGCCGCGGTCATCGCCTCATATGTCGCCGGCAACGTCTCGTAATAATTGTCCGGGCGTCCGAATTTGACGATCTGGCGAAGTCCGCCGAGAACATCGCCCGACGTTTCAAAACTGCCCGGCAATTCCCGCACGCTGCCGTTGACCGTGCGTTCCAGCTCGTCCTTGGTCACGCCCTTGTCCGCGAGGAAGCCTTTCAGGTCCTTCTGAAATTCCCTGATCGAATCGCCGGTGCGGTCGGCCTGCACCGGCGCCACCGCAACCCAGCTCAGCCGGTCGGTTTCGCCCGAAATGCGGCTGCGGACGCCATAGGACCAGCCCTTGGTTTCGCGCAAATTGGTGTTGAAACGCGACAGGAAATTGCCGCCGAAAATATCGTTGGCCGCCCGCAATATTTCCAGTTTGTCGCCACCCTTGGCATCGAGCACCTTGCCCGCCAGGATCACCGACTGCGGCGATTTGGGACGATCGAACAACAGGATGCGCGGCTTCGGGGCCGGGATCGCGATGTTGAAATTCTTGACCGGCTTGGCCGTTTTCGGCGTCTGCCACTGGCCCAGCGTCGCATCAAGCTGCTTCTTGACCTCGGCCAGCGTCGTGTCGCCGACCACGAACACCCGTGCATTGTCCGGGCGAATCCAGTTGCTGTGGAACGCCGCGAGCTGGTCGCGGGTCGCCGCCGTCACCGCCTTGGCATCGCCCAGGCCCGACGGCGGAATCCCGTAAGGATGGGCGGCGCCGTAGAGCATCGGCGCCATCAGGCGCGCGGCAATCGCGTTCGGATTGTTCAGCTCGGCCTTCAGGCGGTTGAGCTGCTGGGCGCGAACCCGCTCCAGCTCCTTGGCGTCGAAGGCCGGGTTGCGGATATAGTCGGCGAGCAGCGACAGCGACGCGCCAAGATTGGGCTTGAGCGCGAACAGGCTGAACACCGTTTCATCGGCGTTCGCGGTCGCGTCAATCTGTGCCCCCAGCCGCTCCTTGGCTTCGGCAAAGGCGATCGAGTTGAGATTGGTCGTGCCTTCGTCCATCAGGCTGAGCATCAGCGACTGGGTGCCCAATGCGCTATGCGGATCGGCCGCATAGCCCGCGTCGAAACTGACCGCGACATTGACCGTCGGCACCGTCGTGCGGCGCGCAAAGATCACCTCGACGCCATTTTTCAGCTTGGTGCGTTCGATCGCCGGAAAATCGAGCGCCGTCAGGTCGGCCACTGCCGGCAATTGCGAACGGTCGGCGATCGATGCCGCTCCGCCGATGCCGGTGTCGGGACCAATATCGCCGAGCGCTGGATTCCAGTAGCGATCGGGTGCCACCGCCTCGGTCAGCTTGCCCGCGGTCACTGCGCCGCCGCGATTCTCGCCGCCCTCGGTGCGTTCGCCGGGGGTGTAGGTCAGCGAAAAGGCCGGACGCGACATCCATTTGCGCGCAACGGCGGCGACCTGTTCGGGGGTCGATTTTGCCATCCGGTCGAGCTCGACCTTGTAATAGCCGGGATCGTTTGAATAGAGCGCGCCTTCCGCCAGCGTCACCGCTTTGCCGCCAAAGCCGCCGACCGATTCCAGACCGGCGATGGTGCCGCCCAGATAGCCCGCCGCCGCGCGCTGCAATTCGTCGGCCGTCGGACCGTTCGCCAGGAATTTGGCGATTTCCTCGTCCAGCTTCTGGCCGACCGTGTCGACGTCGGTGCCCGGCTTTACGTCGGCCTGGATGATCAGGATGCCAGCATCCTCAAACGGCTGGGCAAAGGCGGCGACGCTGACCGCCACCGGATCGGTGCGGACCATCGCATTGTCGAGCCGCGATGACGACAGGCCGCCCAGCACGGCGGTTGCCATCTGCAACGGCACGGCGTCGGCATCGTTCAGCCCGGGGATCGCCCACATGCGATAGATGCGCGGGGTCGGGATCAGGTCCTTGACCTCCTTTGCCAGCGGCGCGGGCAGCGTCGGGACCGATACCTGCGGCATGGTGACCGCCGGGCCGCGCGGGATGTCGCCGAACCATTCCTGCACCTTGGCCTTTGCGGTCGCCACATCGACGTCGCCCGCCAGCACCAGCACTGCATTGTTCGGGCCGTAATTGTCGGTGAACCATTTTTTCACATCGGCCAGGCTCGCCGAATTGAGGTCGGCCATCGAACCGATGGTGCTGTGGTGATAGGGGTGGCCGGTCGGGAACAGATTCTCGAAAATCTCGTAACGCAGCAAACCATAGGGGTTGTTGTCGCCCTGGCGCTTTTCATTCTGGACGACGCCGCGCTGGTTATCGAGCTTTTCCTGCGTCACCGCGCCGAGCAGGTGACCCATGCGATCGCTTTCGAGGAACAGCGCGCGGTCGAGCGCGCCGGTCGGCACCGTCTCGAAATAATTGGTGCGGTCGACGTTGGTCGTCCCGTTGCTGTCGGTCGCGCCGACCTGTTGCAACGGTTCAAAGAAATCGCCGGGAGCGTTCTCCGACCCGTTGAACATCAGATGCTCGAACAGATGGGCAAACCCCGTCTTCCCCTTAGGCTCATGCTTCGACCCGACGCGATACCATACCGACACCGCGACGACTGGCGCCTTGCGATCTTCGTGCACGATCACGCGCAGACCATTGTCCAGGGTGAAGGATTCGTAAGGAATATCGACCGCCTTCACCAGATCGGCGATCGGCGCCGGGGCTGCGGGCTTGGCGAGTGCGGGACCGGCCGCGACGAGCGAGGTGGTCACCGCCAGGGCGAGGGCAAATCGATGGAAACGGGGCATGGATATCCTCTTGAAAGCATGCAGGCCTGAACAGCCTGTCGAAAGCGGGGTGGCGGGCGCCACTGTATCAATGGTTTAGGACAGCACCGCGCGGCTTTCAAGGCCGATAGAAACGCGCCCCGCTGGCCGTCAGCGCCGCCGGGTCGAACAATACGGGCTTCAGCCTGTGCTGGACGAAAAGCGGCGCCTGATCGTTATAATGCGGGCTTTCGGGCCGCGTCGTTGCCGACCCGAACGGCTGGATCGATTCGGACCGGACCCGGCCCTGCGCATCCCAGGTCATGAACATGATGAAGCTGTCGCCATGCCGCACCTTCAGCCGTCCGTCGGGTTCGGCGTCCCACAGCGTCGAAGCACGCACCGTGTCGTTGCCGCCGTCGAGCGGCAGGTCGATACGGCTCGCCCCCTCGCCATGGCGCAAGCGCAGCACGGTGCCGAGCTTTGGATCGAGCCCGCCGAAATGATCCTGCAAATGCGCGACCGTTTCGTTCAGCACGGTGCCCGGATCGGGCGCGGCGCGGCGCTGGTAATGACGGCCGTTCGCGGGGCGCAGCACCATGAGCGCCAGCGCATCGCCCTTGCCCTTGCCATCAAGGTTCCAGTCCCAGCGGCGAAGCAGATCCTGCGCCTGGGCCAGCGCCGGGTCGCGCGTCGTATCGAGTGCGAGCAGCCGGTCGATCCACGCCTTCGCATAGCCCGTCCGGGCATAGGCGGTGTCATATTTGATCGCCTTCAATCGCGCCTCGTCGACCTGCCCCGACGCCTCGAACAATTCGATCAGCCGCACCGCGCGGTTGGTCATATCGTTCTCGATCCCGAGCAAGGGCGAAAAAGCCGCCGCATCCAGCTCGTCGCCCGGCCCCGCCGCGACCCACGGCGTGTTGTTCGCGTTCATCACATAGCCCGACCGCGGATTGACCAGCGCGGGAACGCGGTCGAACGGCAAGGTTTTTGTCCACAGATCGGCCGATGTGTCGCCGGGTAACACCCCGCGCCAGTTGAACCCCGCCGGCCGGTCGGGGAACATGGCATTATAAAACAGCCCGATATTGCCCTTGGCATCGGCATAGATGAAATTGGTCGCGGGAACGCCCTGCGCCGCCATCGCGGCGCGCCATTCGTCGAAATTTTTCGCCTTGTTCAGCCGGTAATATTGGGTGACCATGTTGGCCTGGTCGATCCCGGCATAACGGATGGCAAAGGCGCCCTTCGCATTCTTTACAACCGGCCCGTGGACCGAGCGATAGATCGTGCGCGGCACCGGCAGCACGAACGGACCGACCTTCACCTTCAGCCAGATCCGTTTTTCCTCGAGCGACCGCCATGCGCCGTCGAAGCGGTATTTCTCCCCGCTTTCGTCAAGGGTCAGTTTATAGACATCGATCAGGTCGGGCCGGTTCACCGTATTGGTCCAGCCGAGATATTTGTTGTGACCCAGGAAGGGATAGGGCGAACCGGGGAAATTCGCGCCCGCGAAATCCCAGCCTTCTCCCGAATGTACGACCAGTTCGTACCAGGCGACGCCGCCCGTCCACGGCTGGTGGGAGTTCGACACGAGCCGCGTCGCGCCATCGGTCGAGCGGGCCGGGGCGACCGCCATGGCGTTCGACCCATTGTCCGCCGGATCGCGGCCGACCGGGGTCAGGTCGCGCGGCACTAGTTTGCCCGTGGCGTCGAGCGCGGGTCCGCCTTCGCGCCCGATCTCCTTGTCTTCGACGAGCGACCCGAGCACCGAATCCAGCCCGAAGAAAAAGGGCGAGCGGAGCACGAAACCCGCGACGACATCCTCGCCGGTCACGGGAAACAGCC
>Ga0155548_132_pt4 | contig 14630 bp, 13 predicted proteins | sample RifCSPhighO2_12_FD_107205 | JGI IMG/M metagenome (GOLD analysis project Ga0155548, IMG submission 107205) | Sphingopyxis sp. RIFCSPHIGHO2_12_FULL_65_19
AAAGCGGCGCCCGACGGCCAGCCGCTGCTCGTCGCGCCGGTCGACGGCGCCAATGCGCTGGCGGCGCGCGTCGCCGAACTCGAACAGCGGCTGTCGCGAATCACGCTCGAAGCCGAATCGGCATCGGGCAACGCCTCGCGCGCCGAAGGGCTGTTGGTTGCCTTTGCGGTTCGCCGCGCGCTCGATCGCGGATTGTCGCTCGGCTATCTCGACGCGCAGCTCCGGCTGCGCTTTGGCGACGACCAGCCCAACGCGGTCAAGACGATCATCGACACGTCGCGCGAACCCGTGACGCTCGAACAGCTTCGCGCCGAACTCGACATGCTGGCACCGCAGCTTGTCGGGCGCGACGGCGACGGAAATGGCAGCCTGTGGACCGGGTTGCGCCGCGAACTTGGCGAATTGTTCGTTGTGCGCGCTGCCGGAACACAGTCGCCGCGCGCCTCCGAACGGCTCGATCGTGCGCGGCGCTATTTGGGGGCGGGGCAGGCCGATCTGGCGATTGCCGAGGTCGAGGCGATGCCGGGCGCGACGGCGGCGACCGACTGGCTGATCGATGCGCGCCGTTACCACGAGGCGCGGCGCGCGCTTGACCTGATCGAAACCGCGGCGATATTGGAACCGCGCGACAGCCCCGCTGCCGCGTTGGCCCCGAAGGCGGCCGAACCGACCCCGCAGCGCGCAATCCGGTAAGGGCTGCCCGCCCATATAGAGAAAGCCCGTTCATGGCCCTCGCCGACCCGCAGCGCATCGAGGCGCTCGACCCGCTCGATCCCCTCCAGATCGACGCCGAGCTGAGCGAAGAGGAGCGGATGGTTCGCGACACCGCGCGCGCCTATGCGACCGATGCGCTGTTGCCGCGTGTCACGTCGGCCTTTCTCGACGAACGCTTCGATCGCGAGATCATGTCGGAAATGGGCGCGCTCGGCCTGCTCGGCGCGACGATCGATCCCGAATATGGCGGCGCCGGCCTGAACTATGTCAGCTACGGCCTGATCGCGCGCGAGGTCGAGCGCATCGATTCGGGCTATCGTTCGGCCTGTTCGGTGCAGAGCAGCCTCGTGATCCATCCGATCAACGCCTATGGCAGCGAGGAGCAGAAGCGCAAATATCTGCCCGGATTGACGTCGGGCGAGCTGGTCGGCTGTTTCGGCCTGACCGAACCCGATGCGGGCAGCGACCCCGGCGGGATGCGGACGCGCGCCGAAAAAATCGCGGGCGGTTACCGCCTGAAGGGCGCGAAGATGTGGATCACCAATTCGCCGATCGCCGACGTCTTTGTCGTGTGGGCGAAGTCGGAGGCGCACGACGGCGCAATCCGCGGCTTTGTGCTCGAAAAGGGGATGAAGGGCCTGTCCGCGCCGAAGATCGAGGGCAAGGTGTCCTTGCGCGCGTCGGTCACCGGCGAAATCGTCATGGACGGGGTCGAGGTCGGCGAGGATGCGCTGCTGCCGCATGTGTCGGGGCTGAAAGGTCCGTTCGGCTGCCTCAACCGCGCGCGTTACGGCATCGGCTGGGGCGCGATGGGCGCCGCCGAATTCTGCTATGAAGCGGCGCGGGGCTATACCGGCGAGCGCAAGCAGTTCGGACGCCCGCTCGCGGCAAACCAGATCGTCCAGCTGAAACTCGCGAATATGCTCACCGAAATCGCGCTGGGCTTGCAGGCGGCGCTGCGCGTCGGGCGGCTGATCGACGAAGGCCGCCTGATTCCCGATGCGATCAGCCTGCTCAAGCGCAACAATTGCGGCAAGGCGCTCGATATCGCGCGGGTCGCGCGCGATATGCATGGCGGCAACGGCATTTCAGCCGATTATCATGTCATCCGCCACGCGGTGAACCTGGAAACGGTGAACACCTATGAAGGCACGCACGACGTCCATGCGCTGATCCTGGGACGCGCGATCACCGGCATCAGCGCCTTTGCCTGATCCGAAACCGCTGGAAGGCATCCGCGTCGTCGAACTGGCGCGGGTGCTCGCGGGACCATGGTGCGGGCAATTGCTCGCCGACCTGGGCGCCGAGGTGGTCAAGGTCGAACGGCCGGGCGCGGGCGACGATACGCGCGAATGGGGTCCGCCCTTCGTCACCGGCGCCGACGGTGAAGCTTTGGGTGCGGCCTATTATCACAGCTGCAACCGCGGCAAGCAGAGCGTCGCGATCGACATCGCGGGCGCCGACGGGCAGGCCGCGGTGCGTGCGCTGCTCGCCGACGCCGATGTCGTCATCGAAAATTACAAGGTCGGCGGGCTGGTCAAATATGGGCTCGACCCGGCGCGGCTGCGCGCCGATTTCCCGCGGCTCGTCATCTGTTCGATCACCGGCTTTGGACAGACGGGGCCCTATGCGCACCGCGCGGGCTATGACTATATCGTGCAGGCGATGAGCGGTTTCATGTCGCTGACCGGCGATCCCGACGGGCCACCGCAAAAGGCCGGGATCGCCTATGCCGACATCTTTACCGGCATGTATTCCGCCGTCGCGATCCTTGCCGCGCTGCGACGCCGTGACGTCACGGGCGGCGGCGCGCATATCGACATGGCCTTGCTCGACAGCCAGGTCGCGGTGCTCGCCAACCAGGCCGCCAACTATCTTGCGAGCGGCGTCGTACCGAAACGGATGGGCAATGCCCATGTCAATGTCGTGCCTTATCAGGTCTTTGCGACCGCCGACGGCCAGCTGGTGATCGCGGTCGGCAACGACGGCCAGTATCGCAGGCTGTGCGGCATATTGGGCGTGCCCGAATGGGCCGACGACCCGCGTTTCGCGAACAATGCGGCGCGGCTCGCGAACCGGGCCGAACTGATCCCGCTGCTTGCGGCCAGGATCGCCGCATGGGATGCGCAACCGCTGTCGCTGGCGCTCGAGGCCGAAGGCGTGCCGGCGGGACCGATCAACGACCTTGGCGCCGTGTTTGCCGACCCGCAGGTGGTGGCGCGCGGGCTGCGCTTCCGTCCCGAAGGCGCGTCGATCGACGGGGTCGCGAGCCCGATTGTCATCGATGGCGAACGCATGGTCGCGCGGACCGGCGCACCCCCTCTGGCCCCATAGAAAAAGGGGCGCCGCAGCGGACGCCCCTTTCCCCCTTTTTTTCAGGTCAGGCCTAGAATTTGACCGTGCCGGTGACAAAAACCTGGCGCGGGTTGCCGTAGAAGGCGGTGAGCGTGCCTTCGGTGCCGAGCGCCGAGGTCGGCAGGCCGTTGCCGCCGAGGATTGGCGCGCCGGTGGTCGGGTTGACGTTGATGAACGTATAGCCCGACGTCTTATATTCCTTGTCGGTCAGGTTCTTGCCGAACAGCCCGATGCTCCAGCGATCGTCGGGCGCGGTGTAGACGATGCTGGCGTCGAGCATCGCAAAGCCCTTTTGGTCGATATAGGGGTTCGGGATCTCGAACTGATAGGTCTTGCTGCGATACGACAGGGTGGTGCCCAGGCTGAGGTCGCCGTCGCCGATCGGCGTTGCATAGGCCAGCGTGCCGCTGGCGGTCCATTTCGGCGTGTTCTGCACCTCGCGGAAATCGGCCACGTCGGTCGGCACGCCGCCGATGTTCGATACATATTCCTTATAATCGGCGTCGATATAGCCGAGCGCGGTCGACAGCGTCAGCCGGTCGCCGGTCGCGGCCAGGTCTTCGCCAAGCCGCGCGCGGCCCTCAAATTCGATGCCCTTGAACGTCGCCTTGCCGGCGTTCGACACGACGCCGCAGAAGCTGGGCAGGCCGCCGACCGAGCAGGCGACCGAACCGGGAATCTGGACGTCGGTGTAGTCGGCGTAGAAGCCCGCGAGTGCGATATTGACCGCGCCGTCGAGCAAGCTGCCCTTGTAGCCGAGTTCATAGCTTTCGACCTTTTCGGGACGGAAGCTCAGGAAAGCGGCGATCTCGTCGTCGCTGCGCACGCCATTGCCGTCGGTGTCCGGGGCATTGACCCCGACGCCGCGCGGATCGAAGCCGCCGCCTTTAAAGCCCTGCGAATAGCTGGCGTAAAGCGTGTGGTCGGGGGTCGGCTTGAACGACAGCGATGCGCGCGGGGTGAATTTGTTGAACTTGCGGCTGCCCTCAAAATCGGTGCCCGGGGCGCCGAAGGGCACACCCGCGCCGCCAAAAACGGGCGACCCGCCGCCCAGATAATTCTGGCGCAGGATCGACGCCTCGCGCTTGTCCCAGGTGTAGCGGCCGCCGACCGACAGGCTGAGCTGGTCGGTGAAGTCGAAGGTCGCGTCGCCGAACACCGCAAAGGTGGTCGTGTCGACATCGGCTTCGGTGAAGGCGGTCAACCCCGCGAAGGTGTTGAAGATGCGGACGTCGAACAGCGTATCGGCGGTGGCGTCGAGATAATAGAAACCGAGCAGGCCCTTGAGCCGGTCGCCCTCGTAGAGCAGCTGGAATTCCTGACTGATCTGTTCGTTATAATAAAAGCCGGGGACGTCGACGTCAACCGCCGGCAGCGCGTCGAAATCGATCGGCGTCGCCGAACTGTCCTTGCGCCAGGCGCTGATCGAACGGAGCGTCAGCGTATCGGAAAGCTCTGCCGTGACGTTCATCGCCAGGCCGTAGGATTCGATCTCCTGCTTGGGATCGTTGAGCGCGCCGCGGCTGTCGAAGACATCGTCGAGCACCGGGGCGGCGGTCGCCAGCGAGGGGATGAGGCGGTGGCCGCCGCGCGGGGCGCTCTTGTCCTTGGTATAGTCGCCCGAAATGCGGATCAGCACCGGCTCGCCATAGCCGCCGAGTTCGATCGTGCCGCGTCCGGCCCAGACGTCCTTGTTGTAATTTTCAAGGCCGGTGGTCAGGTTGTCGCCAAAGCCGCCGCGCGACAGGCGGGCGCCCGACACGCCGACGCGCAGCAAATCGCCGATCGGCGCGCTCGCGGTGACGATCAGGTCGGCCTGGTCATAGGTGCCCAGCGTTCCCTTGATCTTGAGCGAGACGTCCTGCGGCAACGGCTTGGTGACATATTTGACCGCGCCACCGATGGTGTTGCGGCCGTAAAGCGTGCCCTGCGGGCCGCGCAGCACTTCGATGCGTTCGACGTCATAAATGTCGAGCACGGCGGCTTGCGGGCGGTTGAGATAGACGTCGTCGAGATAGAGTCCGACGCCCTGTTCAAAGCCCGACACCGGGTCCTGCTGGCCGACGCCGCGGATGAAGGCGCTGAGCGTCGAGTTGGTGCCGCGCGACACTTCGAGCGTCGTGTTCGGGGTGGTCTGGCCGATGTCGGTGATGTCGATCGCGCCGGCCTTTGCCAGCGCGTCGCCCGAATAGGCGGTAATGGCGACCGGGACGTCGATCAGCCGTTCGTCCCTGCGGCGTGCCGTCACGATGATTTCGTCATCCCCCGCGTCGGTCGCGCCGGCTTCCTGCGCGAAGATCGGCGGCGCGACGGCCAACATGGAAAGCGCGCTGGTGGCAAGGACGGCGCGGCGCAGCGAGCGGGCGAAAGGACGCATGATGACTCTCCCATGTGGCGGGCGGCGCGTCGCCACCCTTTTTCGGTTTTATTGGGCTGGTGCTTGCCAAGCCGCGCTGCATCCAATAATGAAAGGTGAACCAAGTTTCAACTTGGAATATGCAGACGTCGCTTTTTGCTTGCCAGTGGTGCGAAAAAGCCACGATGGCGTTAAAAGCCGAACGGGACGGGGGAGATGGAAGGCAGCATGGATCAGCCGCGATCATCCGCACCGGACCAACCGGGCGCCGAAAAAAGCGATGCGGGCAACCCCGACAAGACGCCGCGCACCGAGCGCGGGCGCCGCACCCTGCGCAAGCTGCTCGACGCTGCGGCGGTGGAATTCGGCGAGCGCGGATTTCATGAAGCGTCGATCAGCGCGATCACGCGCCGCGCCGGAACCGCGCTCGGCAGTTTCTACACCTATTTCGATTCAAAAGAGGAAATCTTCCAGGCGCTTGTCCGCTATATGAGCGAGCAATTGCGCGACCATGTCACCCCGCTGGTCCAGGCGGCGCCCGACGAGATCAGCGCCGAACGCATCGGTCTGGAATCCTATCTGGGCTTCGTGCGCGAGCATAAGGAGATCTATCGCATCATCGACGAGGCCGAGTTCGTCGATTATGCCAGCTATCGCCGCCATTATGAAACGACGGTCGCGCGTGTCCGCCAACGGCTGGAAGGTGGCGCCGCGCGGGGCGAGATCCGGCCCGACGTCAGCGAGATCCACGCTTGGGCAATCGGCGGGATGAACGTGTTTCTGGGGATGCGCTACGGATTGTGGGACGAAGAGACCGACATTTCGGAGATTGCGCGCGTCGCGAATGATCTGCTCGCAAATGGGCTCAAGAAGCGCGATTGAGGGTGAGCCCTTGGCATAGGGCGGCTTCCACGCAATGTCGAAGGTCGGATTGGGGGTGGGAAGCGGGCGTCCGCTCCGCCCTCTCGTCACCCCGGACTTGATCCGGGGTCCATGACTTCAGCGCCGTGATGGATCCCGGATCAAGTCCGGGATGACGAAGAAACAAGGTCCGCAATCGGTCGCTAGCCGCTGTCCGCGACTCAACCGCGGGCGATCAGGAAGATCGCATGTTCGGCGCGCCAGGTCGCGGCGGCGTCGCTCGTCGGCCGGTCGCCCGAAAGATACCAGGCGCGCTCGACCCTTATGCCCCTGGCGCGCACAAGATCGCGAAAATCGCTGACCGTGACATGGTGGATATTCGGCGTTTCGTACCAGGCGACGGGCAGCAGCCGCGTCACCGGCATCCGGCCGTTCCACAGCAACGACATCCGCACGCGCCAGTGCGCGAAATTGGGGAAGCTGACGAATGCGCGCGGCGCGATGCGCAGCAATTCCTCGACGACGCGGTCGGGACGTTCGGTCGTCTGGAGCGTCTGCGACAAGATCGCATAGTCGAAAGCGTCGTCGGGATAGTCCGCAAGGTCGCGGTTGGCGTCGCCTTGCACCACCGATAGCCCCTGCGCCATCGCCGCCTCGATCGCGGCGACATCGATTTCGAGGCCGCGGGCGTCGACATATTTATGCGCGCGCAGTTCGGCCATCAGCGCGCCGTCGCCGCAGCCGACATCCAGAACGCGCGTGCGCCCCGGGATGGCGTTGGCGATGATTTCGAGGTCGGGACGCAATTTTGTCATCCGCCGCGCCCCAGCGTGCCGGCGATGATGCGGTCGAGGGCGGGCACGTCGAGGAGGAAGCTGTCGTGGCCGAAGGGCGCCGACAGTTCGACAAAGCTGGCGGGCGCGCCGACGCTTTGCAGCGCCTGGACGATGCGCCGCGATTCAGAGGTGGGGTAGAGCCAGTCGGTGTCGAAGCTGACGAGCGTGAAGCGCACGTCCTTGGCCTTGGCGAACGCCCCCGCAAGCCGTCCGTCGTGCGGTTCGGCAAGGTCGAAATAGTCCATCGCGCGGGTGATATAGAGATAGGCGTTGGCGTCGAAACGGTCGGTAAAGGCCAGGCCCTGGTGCCGCAGATAGGATTCGACCTGGAAATCGGCATCGAAACCAAAGCTTTTGATGTCGCGCGCCTGCAAGCGGCGGCCAAATTTTTCGGTCAGCCCCTCCTCCGACAAATAGGTGATGTGCGCCGCCATGCGCGCGACCGCGAGACCCTTGGTGGGTGCGCGCGCGCTGCCATAATATTGGCCGTCCCGCCAGTCGGGATCGGCCATGATCGCCTGCCGCCCGACCTCGTGGAACGCGATATTCTGCGCCGAATGCCGCGCCGCGCTGGCGATCACCAGCGCCGAGGCGATGCGATCGGGATAGGCCGCGGCCCAGGCGAGTGCCTGCATCCCGCCCATCGATCCGCCGACGACGGCATGAAGCCGCGATATGCCGAGATGGTCGAGCAGCATCGCCTGCGCGCGCACCATGTCGGTGATGGTGATGACAGGAAAGGCCATGCCGAGCGGGGCGCCGCTCGCGGTGTCGGGCGTCGCGGGGCCGCTGGTGCCCATGCAGCTGCCCAGCACATTGGCGCAGATGACGTGGAAACGATCGGTGTCGATCGGCTTGCCCGGCCCGACCATGCGCGCCCACCAGCCGGGCTTGCCCGTCGCGGGATGGTCGCTCGCGACATATTGATCGCCGGTCAGCGCGTGGCAGATCAGCACCGCGTTCGATTTGTCGGCGTTGAGCGTGCCATAGCTTTGATAGGCGATCGTTACCGACGGCAGCACCTGCCCGCTGTCGAGCGGCAGCGGCGCGTTGATCGTCACGCCCTGATGCTGAATCTGGTGAAGCAGGCTTGCCATGGTTCGCGCGGGGCTAAGCGGGTGTGCAGGGTGTGTCAACGTGCTGGACTCGCGCGCCCCAGCCGTTAAACGGCGCGGCATGACCGACACCAGTGCCACTCTCGCCCCGAAGCCGTGGATCAGCGGCATCGCCCCTTATGTGCCCGGCAAGTCGGCCGGCGCCGACGGGCGTCCCCTGATCAAATTGAGTGCGAACGAAAATCCGCTCGGAACCGGCGAAAAGGCGCGCGCGGCGTTCGCGGCGGCGCAGGGCGCGGCCGACGCGCTGTCGCGTTATCCCGATCCGGGTTCGGTCGAATTGCGCGAGACGATCGCGGCGAAGTTCGGGCTCGATCCGGCGCGGATCATCTGCGGCAACGGATCGGACGAATTGCTCCACCTTGCGGCGGGCACCTATGCCGGGGTGGGGGACGAGATTCTTTATGTGCGTTATGGTTTCGCGGTCTATGAAATCGCGGCGCGGCGCGTCGGCGCGGTGCCGGTCGAGGCCGACGACCGCGATTATGCGACCGATGTCGATGCGCTGCTCGCGGCTGTCACCGACAAGACGCGCGTCGTCTATCTCGCCAATCCGAACAACCCGACCGGCACGCTCGCAACGCGCGAGGAGGTGGCGCGGCTTTACGCGGGCCTTCCGAAGAACGTCCTGTTCGTGATCGACCAGGCCTATAGCGAATATCTGTCGGATGCCGAGGATGACGGCGGGCTGGACCTTGCGAAGACGCAGCCCAATGTGTTCATCACGCGCACCTTCTCGAAAATTCACGGGCTCGCGGCCGAACGCATCGGCTGGGGCTATGCCGCCGCCGAGGTGATTTCGGCGCTCCACCGCATCCGCCTGCCGTTCAACGTCACGCGCGCGGGCCAGGCGGCGGCGGTCGCCGCGCTCGGCGACGATGAGTTTGTGGTCAGCAGCCGCGAGCATAATGCCAAATGGCGCGCCTGGCTGGCGGCGGAGCTCGAAGGGCTTGGCAATCATGGCGTGCGCGTGGTGCCGTCGGCGTGCAATTTCCTGTTGGTGCTGTTCGAGGGCGATGTCAGCGCCGAGACCGTCTACAACCGGCTGATGGATGCGGGCTATATCGTCCGCTGGTTGCCGGGACAGGGTTTGCCCAACGCGCTGCGCATGACGATCGGCACCGAGGACGAGACGCGCGGTCTGGCGGCGGCGATCCGCGGCGCACTGAACGGCTGATGGCTATAGAACGCGTCGCGATTGTCGGACTGGGCCTGATCGGCTCGTCGATCGCGCGCGCGATTGCGGAGCGGTTGCCGCAGGTGACGGTGACCGGCCACGACGCCAGCGCCGACGTGCGTGCGCTCGCCGGCGAACTGGGTCTTTGCGACAGGATCGCCGACGATGCCGCCGCCGCAGTGGTCGACGCCGACCTCGTCATCCTTGCGGTGCCGGTGGGCCGGATGGCCGATGCGGCGGCCGCCATCGCGCCGGGGCTGAAAGCCGACGCGATCATTTCCGATGTCGGATCGTCGAAGGCCGGGGTCGCCAAGGCGCTGGCAACGGCGCTGCCCGGCCATGCGGTCATTCCGGCGCATCCGGTTGCCGGAACCGAAAACAGCGGCCCGGCGGCGGGTTTTGCGACGCTGTTCGAGGGGCGCTGGTGCATCGTGACGCCCGACGTCGGCGCATCCCAGGACGCCGTGGCGACCGTGACGTCTTTCTGGCAGGCGCTTGGCGCCCGCGTCGAGACGATGGACGCCGCGCACCACGACATGGTGCTCGCGGTGACCAGCCACCTGCCGCATCTTATCGCCTATACGATCGTCGGAACCGCCAGCGAGCTTGAGGAAGTGACCGAAAGCGAGGTCATCAAATATTCGGCGGGCGGTTTTCGCGATTTCACGCGTATCGCAGCCAGCGACCCGGTGATGTGGCGCGACGTTTTCCTGGCGAACAAGGATGCGGTGCTCGCCACCTTGCAGCGTTTCAACGAGGATCTGACGGCGCTTCAGCAGGCGATCCGCCGCGGCGATGCCGACAAGCTGGAGGATTGGTTCACCCGCACGCGTGCGATCCGCCGCTCGATCATCGAACAGGGACAGGATGATGCGGCGCCCGATTTCGGGCGGCGGCACTAGCCGGACCCTCCCCCTTTGATGGGGGAGGCAGCGAGACTCGGCAGCTTGCTGCCTAGTCGCAGCGGTGGGGGTGGAGTTTCGGCCTGAAGCGGCGGTGCAGCGACGCACCATCACCCTCATCCAACTTCGCTTAGGACGCTTTGCGACCAAAGCTTCGTATCCTTCTCCCATCGAGGGAGAAGGAGTCAGTCGATCAACAACGCTTCGGGCGGATTCAGCGCATTGATCGATCGCCAGACGCGCTCTTCGGCGTCTTCACGCGGCAAGCCTGCGGGGATCGTTTCGCCGACCTTGTAGGTGATCGTTCCGGACCATTTGACCCAGCGGCGCGGCGGATAGGCGATGCCGCTGTTCACCGCGACGGGGATCACGGGAACGCCGAGCAGGCGGTAGATGCCGGCAAAGCCCGCGCGCAGCGGCGGTGCCAGCCCGTGCGGGATACGCGTTCCTTCGGCGAACAGCACCAGCGGGCGGTCCTTGGCAAGCGCGGCCTTTGCCGCGTTCAGCATCGCGCGCATCGCCTTGCCGCCGCCATCGCGATCGACCGGGATCAGGCCATAGAAACGCGCCGCCTGTCCCCAGACCGGGATGGAAAAAAGCTGCTCCTTGGCAAAGACGGCGGGATGCTTGAACAGGCCCGGCTGTTCGATCGTCTCGAACGCGCCTTCGTGCTTGAAGACATAGAGCACCGGAATGTCGGGCATCTCGCCCTCGACAATGATTTTTTGTCCCAGCACGAACCGGCAGATCAGCCGGTGGAATTGCGCCCAGATACGCACGAACCAGATCGTCGCCTTGTGCGATATCGGCAGCGAGATCACCGCGCCGATCGAGCTGAAACTGCTAATCAATACGAACAGCAGCCAGAAGAGGATCGAACGGACCAGGGCGATCATGTAGCGCATCGGCGCTGCTCCTAAAGCCCGAGGAGGCCGCCCGCCAGCCCCGCCAGATATTTATGATATTCGCGGAACAGCGTGGCGAAATTCGGCTGGCTGCGCACCGCGTCGGGCAGGATCACGACCTTGTCGCCGATCGCGCGGCCGATTTCATATTCGGCGCGGCGCATGTGCCAGTCGGTGGTGATCAGCCGGACGCTCTTGTAGTTGCGCCGCGCAACCCAGGTCGACACTTCGGTCGCGTTCGATCGCGTATCCTCGGCCTCGAACCCCAGCGCGATGCAGCAATCGAACAGGTCGATCGGGCGCTTATATTCGGCCGCCAGTTCGCGCGGTTTGACCTCGCGCGCGACGCCGCTGATCAAAAGGCGCTTGGCATCGCCCGCTTCGAGCCGTTCGAGCGCGCGGTCGATGCGGCCCGGCCCGCCCGTCAGCACGACGATCGCATCGGTCTTTTGCGCCGGCGCGGGCAGCGGCAGCAGCAGCGCAAACCAGGCGAAGCCGAGTACCCAGGCCAGGAACAAAATCGAAATCAAGCGCTTGATCATAAAATCTTCTTGAGCGCGGCGAGCAGGGTCTGGCGCGCCGTCAGGGCTGCCAGCGCGATAGCCAATAGCGGCAGCGCCAGCAAGAGCGCCCATCCGCCGGGACCAAGCGACGCGGTTGTCGCGAGGCCCGATGTGACGCCCGACCATTGCCAGCCGATCAACAGCAGGATCGCCGCGGCGACGAGGCTGCCGAGCAAGATGCCATAGGCGGTGTCGATCGCGATGCGGCGCTGGAACAGCCGGGTGATCTGGCGGTCGGTCGCGCCGATCAGGTGCAGCATTTCGATCGTCGCATAATGGGTGCCGAGCGCGGCGCGTGCGGTCATGATCACCACCGCCGCGCTGGCAAGTGCCATCAACACGACCATGCCGCCCGCGATCCACGCGAGCGAGCGGATCAGCCTGGCGACCGGGCCGAGCCATTCGGCGTGCGGAATGATGCGCGCGCCGGGGGCCTCGCGCGCGACGAGGGTGCGAAGCGCACGCATCGGGCCGGCGCGATCTTCGCCGACGAAATCAATGTCGACAAGCGCGGGAAGCGGCAGCGATTTCAGGACCGGGTCGTCGCCCTCGGTGCTTCCGAACCATTGCCCCAGCGTGGCCTGCAATTCCTCCGGCTCGACCGATCGCGCCGAGAGGACGAACGGCTGGGCGGCGGCGGCGCGGCGCAGCGCGGCGGCCTGCTGCGCGCGGGTCACCGGGTTGGCGGTGACGATCTGGACCGTGACGCGCCCTGCAATCGCATCGCCGATCGCATTCGCCGACCGGGCAAGTCCGACGCCTGCGGCGGCGGCCAGCAGCGTCAGCATCATCAATATCGCGATGACCCACGGCGTGGGGCCCGACAGGCGATGGTCGGGCAGCAGGCGGCGATGCTGGACGGGGACGCGCGGGATGATCATGGGCGGCGGGTCACGTCCGGTTCGCCGGCGGGTAACGCAGCGCGCCGGTGGGGTCGGACAGGCGCCCGCGTTCGAGCCGCATCATCTGGGCATTTTCGATCCGGCTGATCAGGTGGATGTCGTGGGTCGCGACGACAACGGTGGTGCCAAGGCGGTTCAGCGCCTCGAACAGCCCGAGCAGCCGCATCGCCATTTCGGGGTCGACGTTGCCCGTCGGTTCGTCGGCGACCAGCAATTGCGGCCGCGCAATCACCGCGCGCGCGATCGCCACCCGCTGCTGCTCGCCGCCCGACAGGGTCGCGGGGCGCGCTTCGGCGCGATCGCCCAGGCCGATCCAGCTCAGCATTTCGCCGACCGGACCCGACAGATCTTCCTCGCTGACCCCCGCGATGCGCAGCGGCAGCGCGATATTGTCGCGCGCCGACAGGTGCGGGATCAGGCGGAAGTCCTGAAAAACAACGCCGATCCGGCGGCGAAAGCCGGGCAGGCGGTGGCGCGGCATCGCAACCAGATCTTCGCCGAACAGGCGGACGATGCCCCGGCTCGGGCGCTGCGCCAGATACAGCATCTTGAGCAGCGACGTCTTGCCAGCGCCCGACGCGCCGGTCAGGAAATAGAAACTGCCCGGTTGCAGGTTGAAGCTGATGTCGCAGAGCACTTCGGCATCGGGGCCATAACGCAGCCCGACGCCGTCGAATTCGACCATCGCACCGCCGGGACGCGCGGGCGCCGCGTCCGTCATGGCGTCACCCGCGCGCGGTGTTGCGCCAGGGGCGGTTTGCGGAACAGGGGAGCATCGGCGCTCATGCCGACGCCTGTTACACGGCTGTTCACCGACGTAAAGCGGCGAGTAGCGGTCGGGGTGCCACGCGAGGCTTGCAACACCGCGAATCAGCGTGTTTAGAAGAACCCCATGATCCTTGCCTGCCCGTCCTGCCATACGCGCTACGTCGTGCCCGATACGGCGATCGGACCGACGGGCCGCACGGTTCGTTGCGCCAATTGCCGCCATAGCTGGTTCCAGGAACCGGCGGCGGCGCCCATCGACGCCGCGCCGGCACCCGCCATGCCCGTCGTCGCCCCCGATGCGGCGCCCGCGGCTGGCCCGACGAGCGTCGCGGCGCCCGAACCCGCGGCGACCTATTCCGATTTTCCCGAACCGCCGTCTGTGGACGCTGTATCGCCGCCGCCGGCCTTCGCCGCGGCCGCCGATCGGGCTGCACGCGCGGGCGCCCAGTCTGCCCCGGCCCCGATCGACGACGCGCCGCTGCCGTTTCGTCGCCCGCGGCGTAACCCGGCGAAACGCTGGACGATCATGGCAGCCAGCGCAGCGGTGCTCATGCTCGCCGCAACCGCCGGCCTTGCCTATTTCGGCCTGCCGGGCTGGGCGCAGGGGCTGGGGCTGCCGGGAATGGCGGCCGAACCCGACCTGGTGATCGAATTGCCGCCGAACCAGGATCATCGCGAACTGGCCGATGGCACGATCTATTTCGCCGCGTCGGGGGTGATCATCAACCCGACCGACCGCGAACAGCGGGTGCCGCCGATCCTTGCCGAACTGCGCGATGCGCAGGGGACGATCGTCTACAGCTGGACGATCAAGCCGCCGGTGCGGATGCTGCCGCCCAACGAAAAGGTCAATTTCAGCGAGGCGAAGCTCGATATCCCGCGCCGCGCGACGCAGCTGACGGTGAGCTGGGCGCTGCCCAAGGGCTGATATCCCGGCGCGTTACGGTGACGTCACGCCGTCACAGGCAGAGCGCGGCGGCGAGCGAAAGCAGGAAACTGGTCAGCGTGGCGACGATGATCGGCGTGAAGCTGCGCCATCCCTGATCGAGCAGCAGGTGCAATCGCGCCTTCATAGCGGTGGCGACGATCGCGAGCAGCAGCAGGGCCTGCGCGCCGGTCGCGGCGGCATCCTGTGCCGGTTTCGGGATTGCGATCACCGAATTGACCGCCGCAATG